>MDTC01048510.1_pt1 | contig 10607 bp, 8 predicted proteins | sample 811181 | NCBI WGS metagenome assembly MDTC01 (sample SAMN05326644, study PRJNA326480) | marine metagenome | isolation source: seawater | place: Pacific Ocean: North | collected 2011 | reverse complement strand
TTGGGGTCGTTTGCATTCCCCGCGTTGGGGTCGTTCACATTCCCCGCGTTGGGGTCGCCCGTATTCCCCGCGTTGGGATCGCCCATATTCCCCGCGTTGGGATCACCCATATTCCCCGCGTTGGTGCCGGGCACGGGTGTCTGCTGTGCTAGAGCCAGCGGTGACACAAGGAGTAAAAGCAACAGGAAGTATTTGACTGCGGGTATTGACTTAAGGAACAAGGACATTGCGTATCTCTTATAATTTTCCCAAGCTGCAGAATAAACGACATTTTGTTTTGATGTAAATACTTTCGAGCGCCACCATGGCCTGTTAAGTATCAGCCAGTGGAAGTACCGCATCTACTTACTCCTTAGAACCAACCCGAATATCGCCTAGCTTGCTAGTACATTGGGTAAGGTATTTAAGGGATCGAGAATCAACATACTCGCATAGCTAACGCTAATCCAAAGTTAGTCGCCTCATTAGTGCCTATAGGTATTCGAAGCAACTATACGCAGAGATGGGGGGGTCTACAGAGGGGCCTGGATGTCTGTTTTATTATGACTGTGCAGATAGCACTCACGTCGCCGATTTGCTCCCCCCGGAGAAAAGAATGCGAATTAGAGGCAACCTCGGCTATTACCTCTGATTAAATCTATTTGCCTTGCAGGGCTGCGATACGCCTCGCCAGAGGTGGGTGGGTCATAAAAAGTTCTGCAAAGGCGGGTTTGCCGGAAATTCCGAAAGCGGTTAGCTGTCCATCCAGCTGGCTTTCAGCCTGGTTTCCTTGCAGGCGCTGGAGTGCGCCGATCATCTTTTGACGGCCTGCTAGATTCGCACCACCGGCGTCAGCTCTGAACTCACGGTAGCGAGAAAACGCCATCACAATGATACTGGCCAACACGCCGAAGATGGCCTGAAAAGCCATGACGGTCATGAGGTAAACAAAGGCGTTATTGTTACCACGATTGATCATCTGCGCAACCAGCCGAGCGAAAAAATAGACGAATGTATTTAATACACCCTGTATCAAGGTTAGAGTAACCATATCGCCGTTGGCAACATGACTAATTTCATGACCCAGCACGGCCTCGGCTTCATCTGTAGTCATTTGACGTAGCAACCCCGAGCTCACTGCAACCAGAGCGTGGTTGCGATTAGCACCGGTAGCAAAGGCATTGATTTCTGGACTGTCGTAAATGGCAACTTCTGGCATGCCGATACCGGCTGACTCTGCCTGCTGCCGAACGGTGTCAATTAGCCACTGTTCGTCACGATTACGTGGAGATTCGATCACACAGGCGCCGACACTGCGCTTGGCCATCCACTTGGACATCCACAAGGAAATAAAAGACCCGCCCATGCCGAATACGGCACACATGACGAGCAAGCCGGCGTTAGATGAGGAATCCACCCTAAGCACTGGCATAAGAATGCTAAGCACAATGCCAAGCACCAACAGAATCGCGAGATTAGTGGCCATAAAGAGAAATACGCGTTTCATGAAACTCTCCAGATTGAGCAATTAGACAAATTATGGCGGCTATATTTCAAATTTAAAGGCTGAGGGCACCGCTATTTATCAACCTAATAACCAGCTGGGCGATTATTGTCATAGCATGCGACCCATTGGTCTGCGGTGCGCTGCTGAATCAGTTCTCCGCCTAGCTCCAAGAAGGCCAGCTCAGGTTTCTCGAAGCGGATACAACTTTCACCCATATCCAGTTTCTGAGGCACCTGTTCAGAATAAGCCTGTTGAAATCAGGTCATAAGCTCACTATATACATAAAGACTAAAATTATAGAGCGCGACACGCCCCTTTTGAGAGGCGATGCTTTCGTAGGGGAGGCGTATCTTTACCAATATGATAGCTAGCAGGATAAGGGGAAAGTGGCGCCACGAAATTTTCCATACCGTTGGAAACTGACTCGGTAAAAGTAGTGTTCCCGCTCCAAGATATCTGGAATTTATATTCCAAATTTTCGGTGACTTAGCTACAACTAGCTGAAGTGCAGTCATTCAAACTGCTCTAGGAGAATCTCCCTCGGCTAAGGTTGGCTAGAGGAAATTATTGGGCCAAATTATACTACGCCACATGTGCGCGACAGGGCTACCATCGAATCCTAGCCCGCCTTTTGGATGTCGCCAGTGACGCCCGATGATATCTTCAAAGTCGTCGATATCAACTTCTACTCCTTCTTCGAAAGAGTAGAGATCATTCAGGGTGATTAATCGTCCAGTCATGTACCAACGGTGATTTTTAGCCTGCTTGTAGGATTCTTCGATGTAGGGTTCTACTTTATAGTCGGCACCGAAATAGCGGATATACGCCTCTGGATATTCATAGCCCACGGACTCATCGGGGAAAAATCGCAGGGCCTGATGGGCCTCAATCGCCCAGGCGATCTCTTCATCCACATAGGGTTTCACCATCTGGGCACACCAATAACCATGGTCTGTGCGGATTAGGTTGGAGACACAAATGTCGTGCAGCAAACAAGCCAGCACAATTTTGTCATCCATGCCGTTCACGCGAGCATAGCGCGCGCTCTGCAGTACATGGTTGGCAGGGGCAAAACGGAGTTTGAAGAAATCCCTGAGTGTCGGCTCTTCCGGCATTTCTGGCAGGCGCGGGTCGTTGTGCTGGTACCACGGTCGATTGTCGCCTGCAATGGGCTCCGGCGTGGGGTCTATGCTGCACATCCAGGGGGTTGCAATACGTTTGTCCAGCTCATCGCTCATGACCTCTTCAAGGGCATCAGCCTTGGCTGAGAGGGTGGTAGCGCCAGCGATGGAAGCAGCGGCTGCGGTGCTCATATTGCTGAGAAATTTACGTCGATCCATAGTTTGATTCTCCTCTAAAAAGGCATCCATTTAATGGACTCGAATACCAGGGCATGAACTGTGAAACCAGCGCCGCTAGCCACGAACAGGTTTAACAAATATCGACCATCTAGACTATTTATTTCACCCATTTTGATGACGGTTTGGGCAAATAAAGACGCAACAGACCCTTGGGAGCCGGCCACATTTCCGGTAATTGGCTGAATTCACTATACTGCGGGCTGCTTAGAGATGTCAGGAAGCCAAACTCATGTATGAACCCAACTGGATGTCGATATTGCCACCAGTGCTGGCAATTATCCTGGCCATCGTCACGCGTCAGGTCATAATCTCCCTAAGTATTGGCATATGGATCGGGTTTTGTATCCTCGAATCCGTTAATCCTTTGATCGGCCTTGGGTTCGGCATCGATGGGGTAATCAACGTTTTCACTGACCCCGGCGACACGCGGGTTCTGGTATTCACGCTGGTTATCGGCGGCCTTATTGCCACGATCGAGAAGGTAGGGGGCGTGAGGGGATTTATTCACTTGCTGGAGGTTCGTAACTGGGTTGATAACCCCCAGAAAGCGAAATGGCTAGCCTATTGCACTGGAATAGTTGTCTTTATTGAATCCAACATCACGCTACTAGTGGCCGGATCAATCTCCCGACCACTGTTTGACCGCTACAAGATCGCCCGGGAAAAACTGGCCTATATAATTGATTCCACGTCGGCACCTATTTGTATTCTAATACCCTTAAATGCCTGGGGTGCAGTCGTCATTGGGTTGCTTGCATCCTCGGAGATAAAAGATCCCATTGGCGTTTTTATTTCTGCGGTACCATATAATTTTTACCCGCTCACTGTGGTGGCGTTTTCCGCCTTTGTTATCTGGCGCGGCCTGCATATCGGTCCAATGAAGGCAGCCCAGGATCGCACCGATAAGGGCGATCTGCTGTGGTCAAACGCGACTCCGATGGTGGACCCAACTCTGCTGGGCAGCGAGGTGCACGCGGAGGCCTTCGACAAGGCGCGCTATATGATTGTGCCGATCGCCGTTATGGTGTTGTCGATGCCGGTCTCGCTTTACGTGACAGGAAATGGTGATATTAGCGCAGGCTCTGGCTCCACTTCAGTACTATGGGCCGTACTGATAGCGCTGTCTTGTCTATGGGGGCAGGTACTAATGGCCAGACGCTCACGCTTAGATGACCTTATGAATACTTTTCTTCGTGGTGCTGGCGGTTTCCTGCCTGTGGCCATGATCCTCCTGTTTGCCCTGACCTTGGGTGATGTGGCCAGTTTGCTTGGCACCGGCACTTATGTAGCACAACTCACCCAGGAAGCAATTCCACATGTCTTGCTACTCCCGTTACTGTTTCTGGTAAGTAGCTTTATCGCGTTTTCCATTGGCTCCAGCTGGGGCACTTTTGCCATCATGATCCCACTGTCAATGCAGATAGCCCTGTCGCTGGATTTGTCACCGGCGCTGTTCCTGGCCGCTGTATTATCAGGTTCGGTTTTTGGAGACCATGCCTCCCCAATCAGTGATACCACCGTCGTTTCGTCGATGGCGGCCGCAACAGATCATATCGATCATGTACGCACCCAGTTGCCATACGCGCTGGTCGCGGCGAGCATTGCAACTCTGGGCTTTTTAATAGTTGGCGTGACGGCGCTTTAGGGCCTAAAAAAATTGGGCCGAGGAAAATAGAAGCTCAGAAGAGGGTCAAGCAGAGTGAATTTCAAGCGCATTTCAGTTGAGCAGGCTTCACAGATAATATCCGAGCAGGACCTGGTTCAGATTGTTGATATCCGTGATGACCAATCCTTTAGAGCCGGGCACATCCCTGATAGCTTCCAGCTAAATGGATCAAATATTGACGAATACATGGCCAGAGCTAATCCGGAGGCACCGCTGCTCGTGGTGTGCTACCACGGCATATCCAGCCTGAGTGCTGCGGCATATTTTGCTGAACAGGGATTTAGGGATACGTACAGCCTCGATGGTGGATTTGAGGCCTGGTTGAGCGCGCAAATGTCATCTGCAAGCAGTTAAAGCAGCAGCTGACAAATCGATTCTGGACAGTGCATAAGAACAAACCTGATCAAAGCCAATTGCCCGGCATTTACGCTGCGTCGTCACATGTTTGACGGGCTTCGGCATCTGCCTTATCCAGTTTGCGCTTACCCGTCATGATAATGACCATGTAAATCATGTTAAACATTGCCCAAGCGAATAACTCGAATGGCCATAGTCGATGAGAGTTTGAGTCTCCTAGGCTCGCCGCCACTATCAGCCCGACCCAGACCGCCAACACGGCGAGTGGAAATGCAGCGAAATATCGCCAGCGACCCGGCCACTGACGTAATGCCGCCGCCGGCAGCGCGGCGCTGGCCAGCAAGGTGCCTAGCACAAGTATCGCAATCACCATATTCCAGAAGACAGCCTCTGCCTCGGCGTTAATATTTGCACCGGAGGCGAAAGCGAGTGGAGTTAGCAGCAATATCAGCAGACCGGCCGTCAGTCTGTTGACTTTTGAATATGGCTTGGAAAATATTTCTGACACAGGCACCTCTTGGCAAACAGCATTAAATCACTATGGCGCCAGCACTTAAAGTTCATTCACCACTACGCACTCAATACATTAAATACTCTTGTAAGGATCTGGTAGTCTGCAAGGGCGAACTTTCAAGGTAGAATGAGACTTAAAGCGGCATAAAGTTTCACTTAGCAGACGCTGTTCATAACGCGCCGAAGCAAGTACCTAAAAACAATCCAGCATCAGGACAGGGAATGGTTGATCTTCAAGCGACAAGAGAAAGCTACGAGAAAGAAGTTGAGCTCAAATATCAGCTTTACAACAGCCTTTTTCTAACCTTGCCGCTGGATGCTGTAGAGCAAACCGGTCTGTTGCTGCCTTTACTCGAGGATGCCTGTCACCAGGGACTGGACGAGGGGCTCAGCCCGGCCACTATTATCCAGCAGTTTTTTGCCACGCATAAGCCAGACTTTGATGAAACGCAGCAGCTCAATTTCCTGTTTAAGATCATTCAGTATGTTGAGCGCCAGGTGGTATTAATAGATGCGCTTGAAGATGCTGCTTATGCGGATATTCATCGCACCGTGGAACACAATCGCTTGCGCCTGTTGACTGAACAAGTTGCAGTAGAAGGCAAGCAGGAGCAATTACGGTCTTTGCTTGAGCACTTCGGGGCCCGAGTTATTCTTACAGCCCACCCAACCCAATTCTATCCGGGCCAGGTGCTAGCCATAATCACCGATCTGACAAGCGCCATAGAACAAAGCGATGTGGATCGAGTACGTGACCTGTTGCAGCAACTCGGTAATACCCCGTTCTTCAAAAAAACTAAACCATCCCCATTCGAAGAAGCGACGCAGCTCAGTTGGTACCTCGGCAATATATTTTATCCAGCCTTTGCCAAGATCAGTGACAGTCTCTTGCAGTACACTAATGGATCTAGACCGAACAACAACCAATTGTTGAGTATCGGCTTTTGGCCCGGAGGAGATCGCGATGGGAATCCTTTTGTAACCAGCAGCGAGACACGGCAGGTCGCGGCGAAGCTGAGATTCATCATTGTTGAATGTTATCGCAATGAACTCAGACAGCTAAAGCGGCGCTTGAGTTTCGGGGGCGTCTACGATGAGTTGGAAAATCTCGAAAAATTGTGCCATGCCGAACTAACGGGATCGATTGGTCAGGCGTTTGGTTCAGTGGAAGAATTTTTAGAACGTCTTAGCGCCCTCAGCGCGCTCGTCGAAGAAAAACACCAGGGTCTTTACCTGGATCGACTGAATTCGTTCCAGCGGAATGTGCGGATGTTTGGTTTTCATTTTGCCAGCCTGGATATACGACAGGACTCTCGAGTCATCGAAAGGGCCTTAAAAAACGCGCTTACACTGGTGCCTGATGCACTAGGAGCAGACTTCGAATCCCTATCGGAGACTGCGCAAATAAGCAGGTTGCTCAACATTGATGCGAGGGTGAAGCCGGAGCAGCTGCAGGACGAGACCGAGTCTGACACTTTATCATCCATGCAGCTTATTAAAGAAATTCAACAGGCAAATGGGGCGCTAAGCATCCACCGCTATATTATAAGCAACTGTCGCGGCGCGCGAGATGTCGCAAACGTCATTGCCCTGTTTCGGCTCTCCGGTTGGCTGGATAAGTTGACTGTTGACATTGTGCCATTGTTCGAGAGCATTAATGATTTGGAAAGTGCTGGTGCGGCCTTGACTGTGCTATACCAAAATCAACACTACCGTAGTCATTTACGTAGTCGGCTTGATCAACAAACAGTGATGCTTGGATTCTCCGATGGCACCAAGGACGGCGGCTATTTGATGGCAAACTGGGGTATTTATAAAGCTAAAGAAGCCATAACATCAGTGTCGCGGGAACATAGTATCCAGGTTACATTCTTTGACGGCAGAGGCGGTCCGCCTGCGCGCGGTGGCGGTAACACCTATAAGTTTTATGCTGCCTTGGGTAAAAATATCTCAAAAGGTCAAATACATCTCACTGTGCAGGGACAGACCATTAGCTCCTATTATGGGACTGAAACGGCTGCACTGCACAACCTCAATCAATTAGTGGCGGCGGGACTGGAAAGCAATTTATTTGACAGGCTCGAGCGCGAACTATCTCCCACGCAACGCGGTCTGATTGATCGACTCGCGCAAATCAGCCATAACAAGTATCTGAATTTTAAGGCTGATCCACTGTTCCTGCCTTATCTTGAAGAGATGAGCACCTTGCACTACTACGCGCAATCAAATATCGGCAGCCGTCCCGCCAAGCGAGGACTATCTGAGGATCTAAAATTTGAGGACTTGCGTGCGATCCCTTTCGTCGGCGCATGGGGCCAGCTGAAACAGAATGTGCCGGGGTACTTTGGGCTTGGCTCAGCGTTGAAGCAAATGGAAGATCAGGGGCAGCTGGAGGATTATCGGGTGCTATATAAAGAATCCAAATTTTTCGAAGCTATGATAAGTAATAGCATGCAGAGTATGTGTAAAACCATCTTCAAACTGACTGCATATATGGAACAAAATGAAAAGTATGGGCAGTTTTGGCGACTCATTAAAGATGAATTCGAATTAAGTCGAGAGATGGCCCTACGAGTTTCCGGTCAGCAGGAGTTGCTCGAAGACGATCCTACCAGCCAGGCCAGTATCAAGTTGAGAATGAACATCGTGTTGCCGCTATTGGTGATCCAGCAGTATGCGCTAACCCAAGTGCATTCTTTGTCGAAAAAGGATGACCCTAAAAGTGTTCAGCAATTACAGACTTTTGAGAAGATGATCGTCAGAAGCCTGTTCGGCAATATCAACGCATCGCGAAACTCAGCTTAGGCCTTCACTGCCGGTGGCTGAATCGATTTGTCAGATTCAGCAATCGAATAGCTATTGCATGCTGAATTCCACTGGAGCACCTGGTCCCAGAGGCAGTCCCAGTATCACCCATACCATGGTAATTGCGATTCCCGCGATCAACAGCAGAATCGAGTAAGGCAGCATGGTCGCAGCTAGACTTCCAAGACCAAATTCTTCTTGCCAACGCTGACAAAACACCAGGATCAGCGGAAAGTAAGGCATTAATGGTGTGATGATATTTGTTGCGCCATCACCGACACGGTAGGCTGCTGTGCTCATTTCCGGGCTAAGACCTAATAACATCAACATAGGAACCAGGACGGGTGCTAACAGGGCCCATTTGGCGCTGGCCGAGCCAATGAATAGATTGATTGAGGCACCAAACAAAATGATCAGTGCAAGCAGTATCGAATCTGGCAGACTGGAACCCTCGAGCACCGCTGCACCTTTAATCGCAAATATGAGCCCAAGGTTTGACCAGTTAAACATCGCAACAAAGTGAGCTGCCGCAAAGGCCAGCACCAGGTAATAGGACAAATCACTCATGGACTCACTCATCATTCGCACGACATCACGATGATTGTTAATCGAACCGGAAGCAGATCCGTAAGCCCAGCCAGCGGCCAAGAACAAGATGAAGAATCCTGCAACCAGAGACTGATATAGCGGATTTAAACGCGCCTCCGGGTTTGCATCTTCGTTGATCAGAGGCGTACCAGGTCCCACACACAAGAATACCCATAGCGCCACTATGCCAAGACAGGCCATGCCAGCGCGCTTTAAGCCCTGAATTTCACCCTGTGTCAGGCTAGTGTCCGGATCTTTAATGACGCTCGCCGCGCCGCTTTCGGCTTTGTCGGGAACAATGGGCGCGAGGCGTGGCTCGATGATCTTGTCAGTGACATACCAGATCACAGGTAGAAACATGAAGGTCATGGCAATGATGAAGTAGGCGTTGCCGGCGATATTGGCATCCCATGTGGGCAGAATCGTTTCTGCTGCCGCTTCGGTAATTCCAAACAACAGCGCATCCAATTGCCCGGGCAGTATGTTGGCGGAAAATCCCCCAGAAACACCCGCAAAAGCCGCAGCGATTCCTGCGATAGGGTGTCTGCCTGCCGCTGCAAAAATAACCCCTGCAAGAGGAATTAGCACAACATAAGCGGCATCAGCTGCGAGATTACCGACCATGCCTATGAAGGCGACTGCGGGCGTCAATAAAAGACTGGGAGCCCGAGAAACGGTGCTGCTCATGGCAGAGGCGAATAATCCCGAGCGCTCAGCCACCCCGGCTCCGAGCATCACCACCAGCACGTAGCCAAGGGGGTGAAAGCCCGCAAAGGTAGCCGGCATCTCCACCAATAGTCTCTGTACATTGGTCGCTGATAGCAGGCTTTCGGCGCTTACTACCAGTGCATTTCCGGCCTCGTCCACCAGGGTCGGGTGCAGCGCTGAGACTCCGGCCAAGGCCGCGATTATACTGATAGCCACAACACCGGCAATGCAATAAAGAAAGATGAATACTGGATCTGGCAGTTTGTTACCCGAGCGCTCAACCCACGCTAGGATGCCTGTCATTTCCGAGGGTTGAGGGTGGCTGGTATCAGTCATGGAGTGCTCTTGCCTTGTATTTTAACTAAATTAGTATGAACGGAATCAGCGCAGTAAACGGTAAAATTCGCGCAAGTCCTTTAGATAGCTCTGGGGTTGTTCGAGGGCTGCGAAATGTCCGCCTTCGGGCATCACCGTCCACTGACGCAGATCATAGGCAGCCTCGACCCATGCACGCGGGAGAATATAGATTTCTGCAGGAAAGATTGCCGCGCCTGTTGGCACGTCAATATATGACATGGGTTTGATGCGAGGCGAGTTTCGGTTCTCGTAATAAATACGGGCTGAAGATGTAATGCTGCCAGTGAACCAGTAAATCGAAATATTGGTTAGGATTTCATCTTTGCTAAAGTTGTTGTCCAGATTGCCAGGCTCATCTTCCGGCAAATCGCTCCAGCCGTGAAATTTTTCTACGATCCAGCCCGCCAAACCTGCCGGCGAGTCATTTAAGCCATAACCTAAAGTCTGTGGTTTAGTACCCTGTATTTGTTGATACCCCACCTCATTAAGCATGTAGTTACGGCGGGCTTCAACAACAGCAGCTTCAGATTCAGATACTGCGTCCCGCTGCGCCGGATCAGCGGGAGGGTTGGCCAGGACCATGTTGGAATGCAATCCGATCAATCGCTCCGGATAATGGTTCGCGAGATGCCGATTGATAATCGCCCCCCAGTCTCCACCGGCAAGCGCATATTGTTCATAACCCAATCTCTCCATTAGGTCGGCCAAAGCCAGTGCCATTTGCTCTGGCCCAAAACCAGGTTCTGTTGGCGCTGAAGAAAAGCCA
>MDTC01104757.1_pt1 | contig 10608 bp, 9 predicted proteins | sample 811181 | NCBI WGS metagenome assembly MDTC01 (sample SAMN05326644, study PRJNA326480) | marine metagenome | isolation source: seawater | place: Pacific Ocean: North | collected 2011 | reverse complement strand
GTTAAAAGTTTCATAAAGCACTAAAAGCGAATAAGCTGAACTGAGAGTTGCTTCCAAACAAATTTTTGAATAAAACTTGAGTTATTACTCTATAATAATAGTATATTTGCAGCCTTTAAAAAAAATTAACCCGTTGTACCATGCAAGCAAAAGGATTTATTAGAATTGTTATCATTGCGCTTATCGTTGTATCGATATTTCAGCTTTCCTTTACTTTTATCAAGAACTCATTTGTAGGCAAAGCGGAGGCTTTTGCTACCACGCAAGTAAGTGATTTAGAAGAAGGATTAGAAAAGGCTTATCTCGAGAATAAAGCAAAGAACTACTATTTAGACTCTATTAAAAATGAAGAAGTATTCTTAGGTTTTACCTATGATGAGATAAACAAAAGAAGTTTAAATCTGGGTCTAGATTTAAAAGGTGGAGTAAGCATGTTGGTTGAAATTGACCAAGCAGATGTGCTGAAAAAATTATCAAACAATACGAAAGATGAAAAATTTAAGCTCGCATTAGAATCTTCAATTGCTGCTCAAGCAAATAATCAAGGTGATTTTATTAGCTTATTTGGTAAGGAATATGAGAAGATAGCGGATGGAGCTAAATTATCAGGAATCTTTGCGCCAATTGAAAAGTTTAGAGAAAAAATGACTTTTGATTCATCCAACGATGAAGTCTTAGAAGTACTAAAAGAAGAAGCAAACGCCAAAAACAGCGAAACACACAATGTACTGACCACGCGTATAGATGAGTTCGGTGTAGCACAACCATTTATATCTGAGCCAGATGCTAACGGAAGGATTTATATTGAGCTTCCGGGAGCGGATAATACCGACCGAGTAAGAAACATTATCCAATCTGCAGCTGTATTGGAATTTTACAAAACAGTTGATGCAAGCATTGCAGGCAACCTTTTATTTCAAGCCAATGACATGCTTGTTGGTATTCTTGGTTTAGAAGAGGCTGCTGAAGATGAGGAATTTGATACGATAGAAGAACTTGAGGAAACAGCAGAAGAAGTTTTAGCGTCAATAGAAGAACAAACAGATCCCCTCAATGAACTAGAAAATGATTTGGGACTATCTGAGTTAGAAGAAGATTTAGCAGGTATAGAGGGTGCAGATGAGGATACCTCTTCAGCTAGCGTATTCAATCCACTGTTTGATATTTTACAACCCAATATAGATGTTCAAGATGGACGGCAATTTTGGAGACCGGGAGCTGTAGTTGGTTATGTTGCCAAAAGAGATATGGATAAGGTTAAAACTTACCTTGCCATGGAAGAAATCAAAAGCATATTTAATGTGGCAAGGGTAAAGCTTGCTTGGTCTGCCAAGCCTTTTAAAGGAACCGGCGAAAATGCAGATGACTTTTATACCATTTTTGCTTTGCAAAAAGGAATTGATGGTAAGGCTGCACTTAGTGGAGATGTGATAACAGATGCCCGTTCGGTATTGGATGAATTTGGTGCTGCGGCAGTTTCAATGCGAATGAATAATGTTGGGGCTAACAAATGGTGTACCCTTACTGAAGAAAATGTAGGTAAGCAAGTTGCCATTGTTTTAGACAATAAAGTTTTCTCTGCGCCAAATGTTAATGGTGCTATATGTGGTGGATCCTCGCAAATCACTGGTTTAGATGACTTTGATGAGGCGCAAGATTTAGCTAATATTCTGAAATCAGGTAGGCTAGATGCGCAAATTAACATCCCTCAAGAAGCGGTTGTAGGTGCAAGTTTAGGCGACGCCTCCATCCGTTCAGGCCTATTGGCTTTAGCCATGGGATTTCTGTTTGTTATCCTTTTCATGATTCTATACTACAGTGGTGCAGGTCTTATTGCAAACCTTGCTTTAATGGTAAATATTGTATTTATCATGGGTACTTTAGCTTCATTAGGAGCTGCTTTAACCTTACCTGGATTAGCTGGTATTGTTTTAACTATTGGTATGGCGGTGGATGCCAACGTAATTATCTTTGAAAGAATTAAGGAAGAGTTGCGTAAAGGGAAAGGAGCTCGATTGGCAATATCCGATGGTTTCTCTCGATCTTACAGCGCAATTATTGATGCCAACGTAACCACTTTTATCACAGCTGCCACCCTACTTTGGTTAGGTGCAGGTCCAGTTAAAGGTTTCGCAATCGTATTAATGATTGGTATCATCGCTTCTTTCATCTCAGCAGTATTCTTATCAAGATTGATCTTTGATGGCATGAGTGATAGAGACAAGACGGTGGGTATATCCATGTCTTGGAGTGAAAACATCTTGAAAGATGCAAAATTTGACTTCCTCGGTAAACGAAAATATACTTATGCTATATCTGCACTTATTATCCTTGCTGGTTTAGCATCTATGTTTACAAAAGGTTTTGAATTGGGCGTTGACTTTAAGGGTGGACGTTCATATGTGGTTGCTTTCGATCAGACAGTTTCTACCGATGCGATTCGAAGTGATTTAACTGAAACTTTCGGTTCTACACAAGTTAAAACATTTGGCAACGACCGAACGATTCAGATTGTTACTTCTTATGCAATTGAAAGTAAAGATCCAAAAATGGATAGTACAGTAACTTTCAAATTGTATGACGCATTGAAAGAAAAATTTGTTGATGAACCAAGTAATGAAGAGTTTATGCGTTCTGCCTTGGTACAATCTAATAAAGTAGATACTTCTATTGCTGATGACATCCAAACGAGTGCTTTTTGGGCTGGAGGCGTTGGTGCATTGTTGATTTTCTTATACTTATTGATCCGATTTAGAAAATGGCAATATGGTGTAGGTGCGTTAGGTGCAGTTATTCACGATTCATTGATTTTATTATCTATCTTTTCTATTTTCTGGGGTGAATTATTCCCATTCTCTTTGGAGATTGAGCAGAAGTTTATTGCGGCAATCCTTACTGTTATTGGTTACTCCATCAATGATACAGTAATTGTATTTGATAGAATTAGAGAGTATTTTGATGAGCATCCAACAAAAGATGTCGTTACGAATGTAAATGCAGCCATAAACAGCACTTTAAGCAGAACATTAATGACATCATTTACGACCTTATTGGTGGTACTTATTTTGTTTACTTTCGGTGGTGAAGCAATTAGAGGATTCTCATTTGCTTTATTAATGGGTATCCTAGTGGGTACTTATTCTTCTATCTTTATCGCATCAGCTATTTTGGTTGATACCATGAAAGGTGCAGATAAGGTGAAGAAAAAGAGATAAACATCCAAATTAAAGCTTTTAAGAGAGCCCTGTTGCGAATATCGTAACAGGGCTTTTCTTTTTGTTGTTAGTTATTGGTTTTAATGAACGTTGGCATGCCTACAAATCGCATGTTAAAATATATTTACCCATACATGGATAGAAGACGGCTTATCATGGTGAATTGACATTAGATGAAGGATACCTTTTTTGGACAAAGACTAAATGTTCCTGAGCACTTAGCACCAGGTTTAGCCTTCTAAAATCTAAACTGCCGCAACCGTTATCCACCGACTGTGCATACTTAAGTAAAGACAAATTATCTTATCCAAAGACTTGGTTTTACATTTGTCAAAACAAGCCCATACATTATGTCTAACATTTCCAATTTAGAACAATTAGCCTCCCAAGTTAGGCGAGATATCTTACGTATGGTTCACGCAGTGAATAGCGGACACCCCGGAGGCAGTATGGGGTGTACTGAGTTTTTTATTGCCTTGTATAAAGAACTTATGGATCATGATCCATCTTTTAATATGGATGGCAGCAATGAAGATGTATTTTTCCTGTCCAACGGGCATATTTCGCCTGTATTTTACAGCGTGTTGGCGCGCAGCGGATATTTCCCCGTAGAGGAACTCAAAACCTTTAGAAAAATAAATACCCGGCTTCAAGGGCACCCTACTACACATGAACATTTACCAGGCGTTCGTATTGCATCGGGAAGTTTGGGTCAAGGTATGAGCGTTGCAATTGGTGCCGCATTAAGCAAGCGTCGCAACAAGGACTCCAAGTTAATCTATTCTTTACATGGTGATGGGGAATTGCAAGAAGGACAGATTTGGGAAGCCGCTCTATTCGCCTCTGCCAATAAAGTTGACAATTATATAGCGACCATAGATGTAAATAGGCAACAAATTGATGGCCCTACCGATGAAGTAATGGCTATGGGAAGTATTCGTCAAAAGTTTGAAGCCTTTGGATGGGAAGTTATGGATATCCGGGAAGGCAACGATATGCAAGCAGTAATGACAGGCATACAAAAAGCAAAGACATTGACAGGAAAGGGGAAACCAATTTGCGTGCTGCTTCATACAGAAATGGGTTGTGGTGTTGATTTCATGCAAGGAACACATCACTGGCACGGCAAAGCGCCGAACGACGACCAACTAGCCAACGCTCTTGGCCAATTGGAGGAATCTATTGGTGACTACTAACAACAAATGCATTGCTCACTCGTTAAAGAGAAGTATAGTATTATCTTGAAGAAGTTATTGTTATTAATCCTTATGGTCCTCTGTAGTTTAAGCTACGGGCAGGAAACCCTGCAGCAACAAAAGATATTATTTGTTTTGGATGCTTCCGGGAGCATGGAAGCTATGTGGGGCAATGACACAAAAATGAATATTGCTAAGCAAATTTTGTATAGGCTTGTAGATAGCCTAGAAAAAACTAACCCTAATATTCAAGTTGGCTTAAGGGTTTTTGGTCATCAATATCACAAGCGTTTCGATATTTGTAAGGATTCCAAACTCGAAATACCGTTCGGTTCCTTAAACCAGGAGATTTTTGCAAGTAAATTGATGGAGATTCAACCTAATGGAAATACCCCAATTGCTTACTCATTGATTGAGTCAGCGAAAGACTTTTCAACGATTGAAAGTTTGAACTCCATTATTCTAATTACGGATGGATTGGAAAATTGCGAAGGTGACCCTTGTGATGCTGCAAAATATTTAAATGAGAAGAGAATATCCATTAATCCATTTATCATTGGATTAGCGATAGAAGACTCCTTGGTTTCCTCATTCGATTGCATTGGTTCTTTTGTCAATGCAAAAGATGAAGCCACCTTTGCCATTGTTCTGGACAACACCATCAAACAAGCGACAGGTAAAACGACCTTAAGTATTTATTTACAGAGTAAAGCTAAGCAGACCATTAGCAATACACCTATTACCATTCAAGACAGCTACAGCCAGGAAACCTTGTATACATACCTACATTGTCTGGGTAAAAAAGGCTTGCCCGATACCCTATCGTTAGATCCTAGAGGATGGTACACCATCAAAGTGCATACTTACCCTAGTATTTCAAGTCAATCATTTCAGCTCAATCCAGGAAGACATAATGATATAAGTATTACTATACCTAAATCATATTTAGATATTGAGCATCGCAAGCAGTACGATGAAAAAGAAGCACATTATTTGGTTAAATATCAAGATGAATGGATCTATAACTATCGCTTAGATGACCTACCCCTATTGGAAGGTGCATACCAACTCAATGTCTGTTTCACTCCGCACAAAAGCGAAAATATACTTTTAAGTAGTGATAAAGTATATCAGCAAAATTACCCCTCCAATGGAAAATTATCGATTAAAAATAATCAAGCGCTAAGGGGCAGTATATTTAACCGTGACACCAATCCATGGCAGTTATGTTTAGATTTGGGCTTGTTTATGGATGACACCGAACTTAAGCTGCAGCCGGGCAATTACTCCTTGATATACATACAAGAAGATAAGTACAACAGTGAAGAAACTCATCGTTACGACTTTAAAATGATTCCTGAACGAACCACCGTTATCCAATTAAGATGAGAATTCTATCTATTGCCATACTATGTTGTTGTCTTGCTTTAGGTGTCCATGGTCAATCCTCTCCAGTCAATGTTTTGTTTGTAATGGATGGTTCTTCTAGCATGATGAAAAAATGGGGGAAAGAAGATAAATGGACAATTGCAGAAAAAAGTCTCTTGAGAATTGCGGATAGCCTGAATAACAAATATGATAGTTTACGATTCGGATTAAGGGTATATGGGCATCAAAGTCTACCGATAGATAATGATTGTGAGGATACCGAGCTTAAAATGCCAATCGCAGTGCACAGTTTACTTGAATTAAAAAATCGAATGATGGGCATCACGCCTAAAGGCATTACCCCATTGGCCTATACGCTCGAACAAACCCAAGAAGATTTTGCCGAATTTGAAGGTCAAAAAAATATCCTTGTCGTGATTACCGATGGATCGGAAAGCTGCCTTGGAGACCCTTGCGCTATCTTGGAAATTCTATTGAAGCAAGAAGTCATCATTAAGCCAGTTATCATCGGTTTAGATGTCGACATAGAATCTCTAAGGGATTATCACTGCATCAAAGATGTATTTAACCCGCACACTCCATATGAGTTTGAAAAAAATATTTTGCGTGTGGTCACGCAAGCCATTAGCTACACCACATTACAAGTTGAGTTGCTCGATGGTCAACAAGAACCTTATCAGAGCAATATTCCCATACTTTTTTACAGCAATTCTACGGAGCCGGATTATACATTTTATCATCGTTTAGATCAAGCCGGCAATCCTGACACATTACTTATAGACCCTAGCTGCGAATACACGATGATCGTACAAACATTGCCCCCTATTATCAAAGAAGGTGTTGTACTGAAAGGAAATGAACATAATATCATCACCATTGCAGCACCAACAAGCTTTTTAAAAATTCAAACCATCTTCGAAGGAGAAGAATTGGATATCATATCTGAAATACCCTATCTAATTAAGCAAAGTAAGCAGCCTGCCTATTTATTTAGTCATGAAACTAATAAGGAGCAAAGTTACTTATACGGCACATACGATATTGATATATTGACATTACCCATTACCCCTATTACTAATCTGGAACTTAATCAGCCTAGCCAAACCATTAAACTGGCCGCACCTGGCAAATTAAGAGTCAATGCCCAATTCCCAATTCATGCTGCACTATTCACAGAAATCAACAATGAGTTAGTAAATATTTACACCTTTACTGCCAATAGCAGACAAGAAATATTAGATTTACAGCCAGGGTTTTATAGCCTAGTCTATCGCTTTGATCATCAACGAAGTATGAAAGAAACGCGGATTGAAAATATACAAATAAAATCTAAACAAACGCTTGATTTAAAATTTTAATTATGAGTACCACAACAAAATCTAAACTGGAGACTTTTACGGACAAGGAACAAAAAGATACTCGTTCGGGATTTGGCTTAGCTATGGATTATTTGGGTGAAACAAATCCAAAAGTTATGGCCATGTGTGCCGATTTAACGGGGTCCTTAAAATTGAATGATTTTGCAAAAAATCATCCTGAACGTTTTGTTCAATGCGGTATCGCTGAAGCAAATATGATTGGCATGGCTGCAGGATTAACGATTGGCGGTCAAATTCCTTTTGCAACAACCTTTGCAAATTTTGCGACAGGACGTGTTTATGATCAGATACGACAAAGTGTTGCCTATTCAGGGAAAAATGTTAAAATTGCTGCCTCTCACGCAGGCATAACCTTGGGCGAAGATGGCGCAACTCATCAGATATTAGAAGATATTGGCTTAATGCAAATGTTGCCAGGCATGGTCGTCATCAATCCATGTGATCACAATCAGACCTATGCAGCTACCCTTGCTACGGCCGCATATGAAGGGCCTGTTTATTTGCGTTTTGGCAGACCTAAAGTACCTAACTTTACTTCAAAGGACGATACTTTTGAAATTGGAAAAGGCATCATAATGAACGAAGGAACAGATGTAAGCATTATTGCTACAGGTCACCTGGTTTGGCAAAGTATCTTAGCAGCAAAAGAACTAGAAAAGAAAGGAATAAGTTGTGAAATCATCAATATTCATACGATAAAACCATTGGATAATGAGCTGATACTGCAATCTGTAGCTAAGACCGGAAAAGTAGTGGTAGCCGAAGAGCACCAGCGTCTGGGAGGATTAGGTAGCGCAGTAGCTCAGCTACTTGCTGAGCAAGCACCTACCCCAATGCGATTTGTGGCGGTAAACGATAGTTTTGGCGAAAGTGGCACACCTGCTCAACTCATGCTCAAATATGGCTTGGATAGCTCAGATGTAGTCAAAGCAGTAGAATCGTTCTAATATGGCTAAACATCAATTTGCTTTAAGTCAAGATTACATCCAACTCAATCAATTACTCAAAGTTATGGGATGGGCAATGACCGGAGGAGAAGCCAATGTTATCATCGATGCGGGCTTAGTCAAGGTAAATGGTGTAACCGAATGGCGGCGAAGAAACAAAATCTACAGTGGTTTTGAGGTTTCCTATGAGAATGAAGTGGTGCATATCGACTAGGAATTCTTAAATACATCTCAAAAAAATCATTATCTTTATACCAGTTAAGGCTATTCTTAGCTTATTTATTTAAAAAATCCCGGTTAGCCGGGTACATCAAATTTTATGGGTAGATCACAAGAAACTTTTGGCAAAAAAGAAAGAAATAAGAAAAAAGAGAAGAAGAAGAAAGATAAGGCTGAAAAGAAGGCAGCTCGAAAAGAGGAAGGCAAACAAAGTGCTGATGATATGATTGCCTATGTAGATCATTTCGGTAATATCGTGGATACTCCGCCAGACCCTGCTGAGAAAGAGGAAATTATTGCTGAAAATATTGTAATTGGTATTCCTAAAAAAGAAGATTACGAAGACGAAGATCCAACAAGAACGGGTGTCGTCACCTTCTTCAATGATTCTAAAGGATATGGATTCATCAAGGATAAAGTAACCCAAGAAAGCATCTTCGTGCACATTAATAATTGCGTGGATGAAATCATTGAAAACAACATGGTTACTTTTGAAACAGAAAGAGGGCCAAAGGGCTTAACTGCGGTGAAAGTGAAAAAAGTATAGCACCATTTTAAATATATGTAAAAAGACTCAAGCTTATGCTGGGTCTTTTTTCGTTTATACTGGGACCAGGTTTATATTCTACTACTTAGATGCAACGGTTATTCTTAATCTTTAAAATGTATTGGAAAACTTTGCCTTAATCACTTTTTGTTTCGAACGTAAATCAACTTAAAACGACTATTGTCTTGTGTCCTAGTTTCAATTTCAAATCCTTTAAGAGAATTAAACAAGGGCGTTAACTTTTCAAAGCCGAAGTTCCTAGAATCAAAGTTGGCTTGCTTCTTTAAGATTAAACTTCCTACATCACCCAAGAAAGCCCAACCATCCTCATCTGCTGCATCGGCCACTGAATTTCTTAGTAAGCGCAATACTTTAGGCGTGATTTTATCTAAATTTTTCTTTTCGTTAAGCTCATCTTCATTCTCCTCGTCTTTATGCAGAATTTCCAAGTAAATAAACTTATCACATGCTACAATAAAAGGATCAGGTGTTTTCTTCTCTCCGATGCCATACACATGCTTCCCTGCTTCCCTTAATCGAGTAGCAAGCTTGGTGAAATCACTATCAGAAGAAACCAAACAGAATCCATCCACCTCTCGTGCATACAAGATATCCATGGCGTCAATAATCATGGCAGAATCCGTTGCATTCTTCCCGGTAGTGTATGCATACTGCTGAATAGGTGTAATTGCATTTTCTAATAGTACCGCTTTCCAACGAGTAACGTGCGGACTGGTCCAATCACCGTAAATTCTTTTTATGGTAGGAGTACCGTATTTAGCGATTTCTTCCATCATTTCTTTAATATACTTGGAGGGTATATTATCTCCATCAATTAGAACCGCTAGCTTATTCTCTTTAATCATTCCAATAAAGATACAAAAAATAAAAAGGTATGGTCAATAAGATATAAGAATGGTACTTAAAGTAAAAGCTAAACGCTTCATATGAGGGCCACTTAGCGGGACTACTGGAGTCTTGCGACAAGCCGTTTGTGTGTCGTCTTAAAGAAGTTGTTGTCATTGAATATCCGAGCCAAAAGCAAAGATCCTTCAATCTCAGCAACGGCCCTCTCTGCCAATTCATTCGCGATATTTTCAGAATACTTTGAACTGTATACCTTTTGAACCGCATTAAAGAAATCGCGAAAAAATGCTTGAATAACCGGTTGAAATTCAGGAATAACCAAAGCGGTTTCTACACCCACATTACCCAGCATCTTACCCGTTTCTTTATTGATAAAAATACTATCTGCCCTTGAAAACATCTTATCCAATCTCACCATAGGATCGATGGTTTCATCATATGCAATAGCAAAAATTTCTTCTTTAAAAAAACCATGAACGAAAGCAATCACCTTCATCATTAATTCTTCCTTGCTTGCAAAGTAGTGATATAGACTTCCTTTTTGGATGCCACAAGCTTTGGCAATATCCGCCATGCTTGTCGTGTGGTAACTTGTTTGTCTAAATAGCTTAAGACTTTCCTTAATTACTGTTTGTTCATCAACCTTTTGCTTTGCCATGACCTCTTTTGCTTTTTCAAGTGTGAAGTTAGGAAAGCTTTTTCATCAAAGCAAACAAACGTTTGGTGTTTAAGTCGCCTACCACCACATGGTATAAATTGCGATGAGCATACCGAGTACCAGCAAAGACGCTAACTTAAATGTACTGGTGGTTTTATAGATACTGGATTCAATATCCAATGCTTTTTTAT
>MDTC01235947.1_pt1 | contig 10609 bp, 4 predicted proteins | sample 811181 | NCBI WGS metagenome assembly MDTC01 (sample SAMN05326644, study PRJNA326480) | marine metagenome | isolation source: seawater | place: Pacific Ocean: North | collected 2011 | reverse complement strand
TTTCCACCACTACCACCCTTACCACCTCTACAGTTACCACCACCGCCACCACCCATAGCAACGCCATTTCCACCACTAGATTCTTCAGAAGAAAGAGTTTGTTCAATGTTACCTACTGAACCACCTTGAAAATTAGCACCAAATCCACCAGGACCACCTTTATAGCGACCAGCACTCATACTATCAATTTGTTTGTGAGTTAAAGGATTAGAAGCATTTCCACCACTTCTCAAACCAGCACCACCACCCTTTCCACCATGATGCCTATCCAATTCATTATCATCCCCTCCTTTACCACCATCACCACCTTTACCCACAATAACTTTACCACCAACTAATTGTTCACTATTATCTGTTCCTCCTTTACCACCCCCAGCATGACATAAAATACTATTCGCAGCAGGAAGAGGAGCAGTAGGAGGTGTTCTCCTCCAATCTCTAGCACTAAAAACTTTCTTACTTACATTCTTATAAGTAATAAAACTATAATTTTCTACCTCAACCCTCAACTTCTTTAATCCAGACTTTAAGAAAAATTTAGAAGTGCCACGTATCTTATCCTTTCTTCTAGACAGATCTAGTTTTAAATCACCATTAATATAATACTTGGCAATATCATCCGCCTCACCCTTAAGTTGATAGTATCCATCATATGGAATATCTACATCCCATGTGTTAGTAAATACTTTTCCACCCTCAGCAGTTCCAGGAGTAGTTAAAGGTAAAACAGGTGATATTGCATATCTATTAAGAAATTTACTCCAAGTTTTATGCACTCCAGCATCATCTATATAATCACTCCTTACTGGATACCAATTATTATTAGCAGGGAATCTAGTAGTCCACATAGGATTGTTAGGACATCTTCCTTTCTGTTTGGGAGTTTCTTCTATAGGAATAGGTGGAAGAGGTGCCTTAATTGTAAAAGCAACTCCCATAGGATTCTCCTGCCAAGACCTAGCAGATACAACAGTCTTAGTAGCATAAGCAACTTCAATATCTACAGCAAGAACCATGGGGTTAATACCCTTAATGGTTTCACCTAATTTAAACTTACATTTATTACCCTGTATACTATAAAATTGACCTTCAGTTACTGTACACACCAAATCATCCCAAGAGTTACCCCTAGACAAATCCTCCATCTCCAATCGTCTACCATTATCTTTTAGTCTTAATCTTTCTGTACCCTCATTACTCTTCAATATTACATCATATTCTTTTCCTACTTCAACATTCTTAATCAAGTTTTCATTTATGTTATTAGTTTTCCCCTTCACTTTTCCTATAGAAAATAACCCAGGAATAGTAATAGTATTGCCATAATATGCACCAGTAGTAACCTTAAAAGAAACTTCTTTATCCTTTACTGTCTTACCCTTATCTTGTCTAAAACTAAACCGACCACCTGGTATCTGTTCTAAATCTGCATCCAGAGTATAGTTTCCTTTCTTAAAGAACCTAGTGTAAGTACTGGTACCAGTAGGAAGACTACTCTCATTATTAACAAACCCCTCCTTTCTTATAACTGTTTCGCCACTTGGACCTCTAAATGTAAGAGTAACAGTATCATCTACTGCTGCTTTAATAATATAATTCCCATCAATAGGAAAATTAACATTAGACCACTTGATTCCATGAGTCCCGGCATAAGGATTACTATCCAATTCCTTACTAGTATCAAAGGGACAAATACCAGCAGTATTTACAAACCCACCTCTACCATAAACATTTGTTCTCCATAACTGTCGGTTGGCTTTGTTCATCCAATCCACAGTATTAAAAACCTTCTGTACTTTAATACCTGCTACTGTTGATGCTGGTTTGGGTTTAGCAGGAGCTTTTATTCTTCTCTTCGCTGGATCTACAGATACTACTCTCAACAATATGGATGCATTAACATCAAAATCATTACTTGCATCATCATCAAGTTCTATTTTTGTATCACCAATCCTAGCACCAGTAGTACTAGAAGAACCAATTATCTCCACCTTATAACGACCAGGAACAAACTTACCAGTTCCAGTTAAATTTTCTCTCTTTCTATTTTTAGTTCTTGTTAATTTTATATCACCACATTTCAATTCCTGAATGGCAGTTCCAGATATATTCCAACGGTCATTAGTATTAAGAACAATTTCAGCATTTGCTGTTCCCTCACCAGTTACAACTAAGAAAATATCATCTAGCTTAGTTCCTTCAAACTTTGCTTGGGCAGTAGATACCTCTTCATATTGAGGAGCATCAGAACTATCCTCTTGAGGTGGTTCCTGTAATGTAACATCTTTATATTGTAAAGTATTAAGAAGGTCTATCCTCATCTTATAAACCTTTCCTTTTTTATCACTATCCTCCCAGTTAAGATTCTTTTTAAGAATAGTAGGTTTATCTTTCCACTTAGCAATCTTTGCTATCTCTTGCTGACCATCTAGATAAAATGATGCTTCATTATCACACTGACCTTTAAAAATATACTCTCCTGGATAAGGGAACTCTTCTTCCCATTCCATAGTAAATAACATCCCTGCAAAATCACTTCCTGGTGCATTAGACATAGGAACTGGTGATATTGCATTGTCATTCATAAAACTACGTGCTATATCATTTGCCTTACCCTTCTGAGAAGATGAAACCTTCCCTTTAGTAGCAGGCACAATCATTTTATAAGTTAAATCATAATTACTATGCCCATCTCTCTTTGTTTCATTAGCAGATTTAAATTTTCCTTTCTTAGCAAGTATCTGTAAATCATCATTATCATTATTAGTGCCAATCAAATCAGCAAAAATACTAGAAGATGTTCCTAGTCCCTTTTCCCTTCCTCTACTTCCAAAATTCTTTTTAAGGAGTCCCTGTTCTGTTCCCGTCTTAACATTCCTTATCCCGTGTGCTCCTTCAGATACAACTTTATAATCAACATTAGGTTTTATTTGTTTGGTTATAGACCTTGGTTCTCCACCATCAGTATAATCATCTGCCTTCACTACAAAGACATGATTCCCACCTACTTCAGTAAAAGTAAATTGCAATCCTCTACCATGGCCACCTTGAGTATAAATTTCAAATATCTCATCCCTTAAATCATGAACACTACCTTGCTCTACCGTACCATGCTTTAATAAACTTCCACCCCATTCCCAATGCTGTACAGGATATACAGTTCTATTAGAATCAATCCTTAATTTCTTTTGTCTCTTAACAAATCCCTCTTCATTATCAGCAACAACCCTAAGAGGATCCTTTTTTCTAACAAACCACCAAGGGTCTGTTAAAGCAGCAAGATATTCTTGAAACTGTGCTATTTGTCTCTTAATAGGATCTTCTTCACCTGTTACATACATTGAAGGATCCCAAGGACCTAAGTCTTTTCCATCAGGAGAATATCTACGTCCATGTCCTACTTTATTTGTAGAAGTTTCCCCATCACAAATATGTTTAACATTTGGTGGGAAATATACTTCAAATTCATCTTCAGCATCATAAATTTCTTTTTTAAGAGAAGTCTGACCTAAACCAGCTCTAGCAACGACACCACCACCTCTATTACCATTCCCATCCTTTATCTGAACCAAAGGAGGGTATTGATATCCATGCCCACCAGATATTATATGAACTCCCAGTATACCACCATCTTTACCTACTACAGCATTTCCTTTAACACCTACACCACCACCTCCAAAAAACTCTACCTTTGGGGGACCAAAAGGTTTCTCTAAGTTAATTCCCTCACAATCAGCTCCCTCTTCTGCTGAAACAAAAGCTTCTTGAGGAGTTAACTTATTAACTTCATTAATATTCTTATATTCAATCTTTTTCCTATTCTTTATAATAAAAGTAGTACCAGGATTTAATTTAGCATAACTATTGGCCTCACATATATTAACTCCTTCCACATAGCCTCTATCAGTAGAAATATATCCTACCCTAATATCAGTAACTTTAGCTGGTCCAAATAAATTAAATCCCATAGGTATATTTATTAAACCCCATAGATATCTGATGCTGCTTCTCTAGCGGCGTCCTTAGGATCCTGCCCTTGAGCAATATTTATAGCCGCTTTAGCAGCCGCTGCTTGAGGACTGACTTGAGCAGCAGCATCAAGTGCTCCTTCTAATGATACCTCACTCATCACTTTATCCTTTACTAAATCAACCAACCCTAGATCCTTAGAAGGTTCAGCAAATGGAATCTTCGCGGGAAGTGGAATATCAGGCAATGCACCACTAGCAATATCACCAATCGCCATCGGGCTAGGAGTAGCAGCATCTGGTTGAGCACCAGATCCCTCTGCCATGGTATAAAAATCAGAAACTGATGGGACAGGTGGCATCTGGAAAGGAAAAATGTTCGGTAAACTACTAGCGTTAGTAAACTGAAGAGCAGAAGTTATACTACCTTCAATATCAGGAATTTGATTCTTGATACTACCTAGAGTATCAGTAATGCCAGCCATACTTGATGTTATATCATCTAAAAACATATTCATATTATTCAACATATTATTATTTGCTTTATCAATCTTAGGTCGTGCTAGGGCAACTGTTTTTCCTATAAGTTCTTCTGAAGTACAAATAGCAACATCAGCATAAGTTTCTGGCTTATCTTTAGGTAAAGATTTTGCTGCTTCCTGTGCTGCTTTCTCTTTATTCGCCAGATCTAATGATTCAAGCAGTACACCCTTTATTGAATCAGCAAGACCATCAGTAATCCCCAGATATTCCTCTGCCAATTTCTTAGTAAATCCTTCTTTAACATCTGCAAATTGAAACCTTGCACTTGATGGAAGATCAGCTACTGATGCTGCTGCTTTAGCATTTAATGACTTCAAAGAAAATTCCATCATCTTATCAACTGAAATCTTTTCATAACCAGCAATCGCTTCTGCTGCTGCTTCAATCTCAGGGCTCATATCAGGAATCTTATTAGATACTGCTATACTATACTCACTCATCTTGTCAAGATGTCTCTTAGTCTTATCAGCAAGGTTATCAAGTTCAGTTTGAATAGCTTTCTGAGATGATTCAACTATATTATCAGGTTTAAGTAAAACAGTTTTAGTCTTATAAAGATCATCTTGTACTAAAGCAGAAGCATCTGTTATATGAGGAGCACTTGCACCAGCTTCAAGGGTAGCTCCTGGTTCAGGATCAGATAAAGGAGAGTTTGCTTTCGCTAATCTTGCCTTCCTTCCTGCAGCAACTCCTTCTTTAATCTTTTCTAGAGCATCTGCTGCATTTAAACCTGCTGCCTCTGCTGCTGCTTTTGCACTCTGAATATCCTTAAGCTGGGCAAGAGTTTGTTCTTTATCTCGTCTCAATCCAAACTGATTAAGAACAGTATCTGGAGGATTATGATTAGCCTCCTCTTCCTGTAACTCCGCACTCTTAGGTTTTACTATAGTTTTATCATTATCAGGGACAGTTGGTACTGCGTTGTCTACCGGTCTATCCTGAGTCTCTGCAAATCCACTAGCAGCACAAAAATTATCCTTACTCGTTCCTACTTTAGTACTTAATTTGGTCTGTTGATTGTTCCCTAGAATTCCCATGATGACAGGGACCTGTTGATCAGGTCCATCCATCCAAAATCCAAACACAAAATTACCCTGACGGATTTGTGGTGTCTGCCATGCATTAGCAGCACCACTACCTGCCGTCACAGGATACATTATATTAGCCCAAGGAAGTTGGTCTGATGGGATGGTTTCCTCATCCTTATCATGAATACCAATAATCCTTACCTTATATCTACGACCCCATCCACGTTGAGCATCCTTTTCTGGATATTTTCCAGGATTAATGTTATCTCTCCAGGTGGCATCATCAGGTATCTGACCAATCCACCAAAGAAATTGTCCTCCTAGAAATCCAGGATCGAATAGTGCTCCGCCTTCCATTTATTCGTCGTATACCCTACATTCAAACGCATCTGGATGATCATCACAATAAACTTCAAGATTCTTATCCTGATGTCTTGTATGGTAATCATTTATCATACCATCATCCCTTCTCACTTCCTCACCCTTATGGTACTCATCATAAAAAGCATGAGCAGATTCTAAATCTTCCTTAGTATATTCATGCATACCATGATTAATATGTTCTTTATGATCCTTTGGATCAATATAAACTTCATGATCTAAATCGTGCTTGATTTCAGACATAGTTAACCTCCAGTTGCGGTGCCTTTTCTTTCAGTAGAATCTCTTACTAAATTCATTTTAGTATAAGTTTCTTTAGATGAACTATAATGACAGATATCGGCTATAATATATAGACCCCCATCTTTCTCGTCAATACTATCTTTTTTCTCATCTCCTGTCAACTGCGGACCATCAAAAAATATACTATCTCCAGCATGTAAAGAAAAATCTCCTGGTATAGTAACACTTATTTTGCTAGAATATAATTGATTATATCTCATCGATGATTGACTTAAAATATCTTTAACCTCAAAGTTCTTATCCTTCTTAGACTTTTCTAATTGTTTTTTAGTACCCTCGGACCACGTTTTAGGATCTTTTGAACCATCTGAAATTAATGTTCCACTATCCACTAACATATACTGAGTCCTAGAAAATTCCTTACTAGAACTTACCTCTGCTTTATCAGGACAGTCACCAGTACCAGCACTACCATCAGAACCAGGCATATCAAATTCGGGATTCATAACAGGAAGTTTTTCTCCTGCCAGTTTTAATGTATCTTGCCGTGCTTTAATATTAGTATCCTTTGCATATGCATTAGGAGTTATCACCTCATACACAGAATTAAAAGGATTAAAAACAATAGTACGAGTAGAATATGCACCCATCATCAACTTCTTCTGAACATCAAGACGATTATCTTTGTCCATCGAAAGTGCTTTAATATCATACCCCTGAGGCATTTTCTCACCACCCCCATCAGTAGTATCATTATAGATAATAGATTTCTTTTTAGGATTCATTTCCTTATCCATCAACCAATCAATAGATCTGAAATGAAATCCTTTTACGGTTTCCCAGAAAAAATATCCCGCACTATTCCCCAGAGCTCCACCATCACCTTTCCTACCACCTTTATCATCTCTATCTTTACCCCCACCAGGAACTGCTTTTTTAGATAGCCAGTTCATAGTATAGAATGCTTTCTTATTACCACCACAGAAAATATAATCCCCCGTAGTCTCTTCAATAAACAACTCCTTCTTAGTGTCTAGATATTTTTTATTTGTTTTCTCTTTATCACCATCCTTAGCAGTTTTCGCTTCTGTCAATATTCCTTTCACGTGCTCAGATATCTTCCCATCAAACCTTGTATTTAATCTTATCTTTTCATTCAAAATATATTCTCTTGATACCAAATCCAACATCACTAATGACCTTGTTGTATCACCAGTTACTGGAGTATACTTATTAACATATAAAGAGTTCCCATCTTCCTTAGTAAATTTAAGTTCATTCTCATTATTATCAGTAAAGGACAATTCAACCGTCTCTTGTCCTACAATAGGAAGTCCTTCCACTGCACCTACTAATTTACCATCCTTTTCTATGGTAGAACCAGAGTCCGCATAAATTAATGTCACTCTTACAGTATCTTGCAATATACTTTCATAATATTGAAGACGGATAAGACCTCCTCGAAGATCCACAGTCTTACTTGGGTCTTCATTAGAAAAAATACTTGCCTTCGTAATCTCTGCAGGAATTGCACTCCTTATAGTAATTAAATCTGCCATTTAGTATTACCTCGTATTTCTATTTAACCACCTTTATATAAACCTTCATAAGGATCACCATTTCCACCACCACCCACCACTAGAGGAGCAGATTCATTACTCTCTGGTACTGTTACCTTAGAAGTTGATGAAGTTGGAGCAGGAATAGTTATTACTTCAGAAGAACCTTCCTCATAAGAAGCACTAGTAGATATAGATTCTATAACTGCCTTAGCACCACCCTGCTGATTAGCAGTTGTTAATTTAGTCTCATAAGTGCTTCCACCCTTGGTAAGATCAAGAACATTACCTGAGGCGTCTGTCGATTCACGACCATACAATTTTCTTATCTTCATACTCAATGCATTTTGTTCTAGTTTCAATGCTTCCTTCTTAGCAGGATCTTTCTCTTTAAGAGCAGCACGACCCACCTCCATCTTTTTCTTTTTAAGTTTTAAAATTTCTCTTGCTGTCCCAACATCTATGTCATTAATTTCAATAAGAGCATTCTCCGTAAGACTATCTTTATCTTTATCACCCCCACCAAAAGGATTAATCCTATTAAAGAAACCACCTACAGCACCAGTCACATTACCCACCATCTTCTTCATTGCTTCCAATTGTTTTTTCCTCCATTCTTCCTTTCTTCTCTTAGATTCTTCTCTAATAGACTCTGCTGATATCTTTTCAGGTGGGGAAGGTGCCTCACCTATAGCAGGAGGTGGTGTAGGTGCACCAAATATCCCTGGTAAAAATGACTTGGCAATAAGAGGTGTAAGGAAAGGTAATCCTAAAGGAGTAAGCATTGCCAAATTAGGTATTGCTAGTAACCTCCCACTCTTTATATACTTACCCATCCCTGGAATAAATTGAGCAAAGAATCCCAACACCTCTTGCAATCCAGGGAGACCCTGTAAAGCACCAATAACAGATGCTCCACCTATACCAGGAACCCATCCAGGAACTTCCAATCCAAGTATATCTAACCCACCAGGAATTTTCATCATAATCTTAGCAATAATATCTCCAGGTCTAAAGTCTGGAATAGGAACTGTAGGGAAGTTATCAACAACATTAGTCACTCCATCTTTCATAAAATTAAACATGAACTGACCAGCCTTAAAGATACCCATTATCGCATCAGACAGCATCTTCATTGCTGCTTTAGGATCCTTTTTAATAATCAAATGATAAAGCAAATCACCTACAAACACACCAATAGTTTCACCTAAGAGTGTTCCAATAATAGGAATAGGTATAAAGGTTCCAAGTAATCCACCAATAGCAGCACCGAATGTCTTAAAGAGTGCTTGACCAAGTGGTTCACCTGATATTAAAGAAACAATACCGACAATTAAAGGTCCAATAATAGGAACCTTACCAAAAATCTTACCAGCAGCCTTTACAAAAGTCTTACCAAATAATTTTAAGGCACCTCTCTTCATCAATCCACCAACACCCTTCTTCATCAAACTACTACCCAGTTTTTTTGCTCCTCCTAGTCCTAATCTTTTACCAATTGCACCCCCAACACGACTAAGACCTTTACCAACAGCATTAACTGCCTTTCCAGCAAGTCCACCAGTTAAAAAATTAACAAGTTTAAAGGCATTAGTAACAATAGACTTAGCAATATTAAAAGCAAACTTTATATTAGCAACAACTGCTTTAAATATTTTCTGGCCTATTAACTTCCAGACTAAGAACCCAGTAATTAGATCCTTTACATTAGTCATAAAGGTCTTAAACTTCTCAGCACCTTCTTCACCAAAGAGGCCCTTCACCATATTTCCCATTCCATCAACAAGTTTATAACCCCAATGGATAAGGTTAACCATGGTCTCAAGAATAATACCACCAAGCCAGATTGCTCCATCAGCAATCTTACCAAGTGTAGGAAGAATCTTCTGAATAGTAGGTAAAAAATCCATCAATTTGATCATTACCGTACCAAAAATCAATTGACTTACAAATCCAAAAACAGTATCCAATATTCCCTTCCCAGGCATCTTGGGCATCTTAAATCCCGATACCATTCCTTTGGCTTTCTCTAATGCTCCCTCTGCTGTAGATCTTTTTCCCTTCTCCGTTGATTTTCTTTTATTCTTTAACTGTTCTTTCTCAAGTACATAAGACCCCTTCAACAACGTAGCAACTTGAATGGTAGTAGTCTTAATTTCTAATGCTGCTTCTTTTTCTGTCTTAAAACTCTTTGATCCTCCACCCCCAGTATCAGGAGCAGAAGGAGCAAGAGTCTGTTGAGGTTGAACAGTAGATTCTGCTCCTCCAACCTGTCCCTTAGGTTGAGGTTTCCCCATCATTATATTCTTTTCTCTACCTAATAACTTCCCAGCTTTACTTGCTCCAATCTTTTTAACTTTGTTGGAAGCCATTTTTTTGACTCCACCAACTGCTGTTTTTAGTACTGCACCCCAAGCCATATCTTATACCGTTATCCCCAAAACTTTAATCTTGGACGAAGAATTCATCGCAGCAGCATCAAAATTAGGTAATTCTGGAGACGAACTTGGAATAGAAGATTGATTATCCTGCTGTTCATGTTGATGTGCATAAGCAACCGTTGAACTTGGTTTAGTAGGAGGACTAATATTACTAACAGGAGGTGGTGCTGAAACATTTGCAGGTGTAGCACTACTTCCACCATATCTACCACCACTACCACCACCAGCACCAGGAGCACCACCACCACCTTTACCACCCAAATATGAACCTTCAGGAAGTCCTTTACCTTTAATCAAACTTACAATAGTAGGTGCTCTACGTGCTACATCCCCATACCATTTACTATTCTCTAATTCTGCACCCGCTAAGTCATAATTACCTGCCTTAAATGCAGCAGTAAATTTTGGAAAATCTGTGTGCCAATCAGGACCCATATTAAATGTAA
>MDTC01233143.1_pt1 | contig 10609 bp, 7 predicted proteins | sample 811181 | NCBI WGS metagenome assembly MDTC01 (sample SAMN05326644, study PRJNA326480) | marine metagenome | isolation source: seawater | place: Pacific Ocean: North | collected 2011 | reverse complement strand
TTGGGTCTTTTCCAGAGAAGGCACCACCACCATGGGCTCCTTTTCCACCATAGGTGTCTACAATTATTTTTCTTCCAGTTAATCCAGTATCTCCGTGAGGACCACCTATTACAAATATTCCTGTTGGATTTACATGATAACTTATTTCACTATTGAAAAGAGCTTGAATATGTTCGGGTAAAAGTGCTTTAACTCTTGGCACCAAGATGTTGATGACATCATCTTTAATCTTTTTAAGCATTTCATTTTCAGAACTAAAATCATCATGCTGTGTGGAGACAACAATTGCATCAATTTTTAATGGATTATTGTTATCATCATAGGCTATTGTTACCTGAGATTTTGAATCTGGTCTTAAGTAAGTCATTTCTTTTCCTTCTCTTCTAATCGCAGCCAGTTCCTTAAGAAGTAAGTGAGAAATTTCAAGTGGAAGTGGCATGTAATTATCTGTCTCTTTTGAAGCATAACCAAACATCATTCCCTGATCACCTGCGCCTTGATCTTCTTCATTAGATCTTTCAACTCCTTGGTTAATATCTGGAGACTGCTCATGAATGGCTGATAAAACTCCACAAGAATTACCATCAAACATGTATTCTCCTTTAGTGTACCCAATTTTATTAATAACGTCTCTAGCTATTTTTTGAACATCTAAATATGCAGTAGACTTTACTTCCCCTGCAAGAATTACTTGACCAGTAGTCACTAGTGTTTCACAAGCAACTTTAGAAGAGGGATCAAAAGCTAGAAAGTTATCTATTAGTGCATCCGAAATTTGATCAGATACTTTATCGGGGTGTCCTTCAGAGACAGATTCAGATGTAAATAAGTAAGACATACGTAAATTTTAGTTAAATATTTTTAAATAGAGGGAAGTGATTGAAGACAAATTTTAGCTTTTTTAATGTGGTTGCAAGCATTCAAATCACTCCACCTATATGGCCGCAAATGTAAGAAAAACAATAAATGAAAAAACTATTTGGTTAATTTTTTAAATAGATCTTCTAATTTATCTGAATGTTTTTTGATTTCTAAAATAAATAAATCATTGTTTTGAGCAAATGTAGATATTAAAAGTCTTAAATCTTCTTTCCCTTTGTAGGCTACAATCCACTGCTGGTTAGCTTTTTTAACTTTTAAATTTTTAGATGCTGTAAGTAGTTTTTCTTTACTTATTATCTTATCAAATTCTACGGCTACAACTTGTTCTTTCTCTGTTTTTGATGATTGATTTTCTAAATCTTGATCGGCAACCATTTCTCCGTTATTGATAATTATAATTCGATCACATATAGATTCTACTTCTTGCATAATGTGGGTAGAAAGCATTACAGTTTTGTCTTTTCCTAGTTCTTTTATTAAATGCCGAATTTCATCCAATTGATTTGGGTCTAAACCACTAGTAGGTTCATCTAAAATTAAGACTTTCGGGTTGTGAATAATAGCTTGTGCAATTCCTACCCTCTGCTGGTATCCTTTAGAAAGTTGCTCTATTTTTTTGTGTGCTTCTTTAGATAATCCAACTTTTTCTATTACCTCATTCACTGCTTGTTTGGTGTCTTTAATTTTATGTATTTGAGCAATAAACCCTAAGAACTCTTTAACATACATTTCTTCATATAGAGGGTTGTTTTCTGGAAGATAGCCCAATTCACTTTTAATTTTTAGCGGATTATTCTTAATCGATTCGCCATTGACAAAAACATCACCACTGGTAGGACTTAGATAACAACAAATCATTTTCATTGTAGTTGATTTTCCTGCACCGTTTGGGCCTAAAAACCCTACAATTTCCCCGTTGTTAATTTTAAAATTGATGTTATTTACAGCAAGTTGTTGTCCGTATGTTTTAGTTAATTCTTTTACTTCTATACTCATAGTTCTACAATAGGTTGCTAAAATAATGGTTTGTATTACAATAGAAAAATCTAAATTTTATTGGCAAGCATTTTTTCTATTGTAAATTTATCAGATGCAAAAAGGATTAGTCTATAGATCAACAGGAAGTTGGTATGATGTAAAATTAAATGACGGTACTTTTATTAAAGCTCGTATTGGAGGAAAATTTCGTACGCTTTCTATTAAAACTACCAATCCAATTGCTGTAGGTGATGTAGTAAATGTAATTTTTAATGCTCATGATGAGGTAGTGATAAAAGCAATTGAAAAAAGAAAAAATTACATAATCAGAAAATCGGTCAATTTATCTAAGGAAGCCCACATCATTGCTTCAAATATAGATTTGGCTGTGCTCTTAGTGACCATCTCAAATCCTATTACCACGCCTGGTTTTATTGATAGGTTTACCGTCACTGCAGAAGCCTATAATGTTCCGCTTTTAATTGTTTTTAATAAGCTTGATTTATACGATAAAAAGGATTTAGAAAAGCTAAAAAAGTTTGAATATGATTACTCAAAAGCAGGATATCGAACATTAAGAACATCTGTTACTGAAAATATAGGTATAGAGGAGTTCAAACAATATATTAAAAACAAAACAGTCATGGTGTCAGGGAATAGCGGGGCAGGTAAGTCAACTTTAATTAATCTTTTGATTCCAAATCTTGAATTAAAAACCTCAGAAATATCTAAATCACACAAAACTGGAAAGCATACCACCACATTTGCTGAAATGTTTGACATGAATGAAGCCACAAAAATTATTGATACCCCAGGTATCAAAGGGTTTGGATTGGTTGATTTTGAAAATGATGAATTGGCCAGGTATTTTCCTGAAATGTTATCTCTTTTGGGGGAATGCAAGTTTCATAATTGCAGACATATTAATGAACCTGGTTGCAAAGTTTTAAGTGAAATAGAAAGTAATTCTTTTTCCAAAACACGTTATAATAGCTATGTTGCAATGTACAATGAAGATAGCGAGAATAATTATCGTCAAAGTATTTATGGATGAAAGTAGTTATTCAAAGGGTAAATCAAGCGGAGGTAAGTATTGATAGCAAAGTTATTGGCCAAATAGAAAAAGGCTTGCTAGTTCTTTTGGGTTTTGAAGAAAGTGATAATGATGATGATATTGAATGGATAGTAAATAAAGTTTTGAGAATGCGGATTTTTAATGATGAAGATCAAAAAATGAACTTATCTATGAATGATATTCATGCTGATTTGCTTTTGGTAAGTCAATTTACTCTTCACGCTTCAACAAAAAAAGGAAATCGACCATCTTTTATAAAAGCTGCTCAACCCAAACATGCTCAGAGTTTATATAATAATGCAATTGGTTCTTTTGGTGAAAATTATAATGGTAAGATTGAAACTGGTAAGTTTGGAGCGATGATGGAAGTTTCTCTAATAAATGATGGTCCAGTAACAATTATTATGGATAGTAAAAACAAAAATTAAATGGATACTATAACAATTTCAGGTGCTCAAAAAATTGTAGATCAATGGATCAAAGATGTTGGAGTGAGGTACTTTAATGAATTAACCAATATGGCTATTTTAACTGAAGAAGTTGGAGAAGTAGCTAGAATTATTTCACGAAGGTTTGGAGAGCAAAGCGAAAAAGAAACAGATAAAAACTTTGATCTAGGTGATGAGTTAGCAGATGTGCTTTTTGTTCTAATATGTTTGGCTAATCAAACAGAGGTTAATTTAGAAAAGGCTTTTATTGAAAATATAAAAAAGAAGACTTCAAGAGATGGTAATCGTCATAAAAAAAATCAGAAGTTGTTGTGATATGAACAAATAGAAGTTAGTTTTTATTTTTTTTTATAAAAATTAAGTAACATTTTTCAATTAATTATGTATAAACAAAATTAAATACAAGAAGTTATGGAAGATTTTATAATGATCTATTTACCAATTTTAAGTTACTTACCGATTTTAAGTTTATTATTAATTGGTTTTGTAAGGAATTCAGTTGATGGTGTAAAACCACCTGGACTTATGAATCTTTCAGATATTAATAATAAGTGGAGTTTTGATGAAACTTGGATCAGCAGACTAACTCCAATTTTTAGTATAATAGTAATAATCTATAATTTTGTTATTTGGGTACTTTATAGTTTAATTTCAATTTTAGACTTTTTTAAATTCATTATCAAAAAAAGTTGGTGGCTCATTATGTGGGTTTGGAATGAGGTTTTACATCCAACTGTATTTTTTGTATTTAAGTTAATGTGGCACTATTTAGTTATTTTTTCCTGGAAATTTTTCAAATTTTCATTCAGTAGAGAAAAACAAAAAGAAGTATATGATAAAGATAACATGCTTCATTCTTTTAAGGCAATGTTGCAAATATTTGGACTATTCATTTTTCTTACTATCATATCAAGTTTATTTAATTTCAGTGAAACCTCCATGATGATTTGTGCATTGTTAATGTTAGTTTTTACACAATATCATATTTTTGAATCCACTAACTATTTTACTAATAATAATAGCTCAACCATAAGAAAATTAAAGATTATAGGGAGCTCTTTAGTGATTTCAGGTCTTTTCGTTGGTTTGGTCTTCTTGTTAAGTGCTTATTCTAATAAAATTATTATACAAGGGCTTGGGGTTACAGTTGCTCAGATTTCTGTTCCGGTTATTATCATCTCATCTTTCATATTTATAATATCTTCTTTTTTCCTTGCACCATTCATTAATTCTTCTTCTGATAATTCTTTTTCAATCGTAGATTTTGTCAAATCTTCAATTGTTAGAGTTCCTAAATTTTTAGCTTCTTTACCATTTCACATTGGTGGAATTTTTGTTTCCTCTTTATTGACTATTATCGTTTTAATGGCTTTGAGTTTTGGAATTGAGACTACAACCAAAATGTCAACTGATCAATGGATGGTTGCTGCTTCAAATATGAAAAACCACATTCCTGAAATCAAAAAAGATAAAAAGAGAATTGCCAATATTAATGATGAAATTCTTAAAGAAGATTCTGTTTTTATGCTTGATGAAAAAATGCTTTCTGAAGAAATTGCTTCTAAGGAAATTGAAATTGAGTCTGAAAAGGCATTAAGAAAATTGTTAGTTCCTAATAAAATATTTTCTTTCAAGAAAGATGCCTATGTTTCCGAAATACAAAAATTTAGTTTTATAGAAGTGCTTAATGCTGATAATTATGAATGGGAAATCATTAATACTAAAAATGATTCTACTATACTTAGGTCTCCGGTAATACTAAAACAAAAGGCCCTAAATAAAGAAGGTATTCCTAATACCTATGTATTTAGTCACAAATGGAGAAAATCAGGAGATTTTAGAGTTCAAGTTAGCCCAAAAAATACATGTAATACTGCTACGCCTCAATCTTTTACTGTAAAAGTTAAAGAAAGACCAGATAGAAAATTATTCATCATTAATCCAAGTGGAAAAAACAAAGTGTGTCCAGGAGATACAGTTACTTTTTATGCAGACAATAGTGAATGGATAGAATCCTGGCATTGGATATTACCTGAAGGATGTAGTTTTACATCTGAAGATACCAAACAGCAAATTGAGGTTGCTTGGGGAGAGAAGCCTGGAACGATTAGAGTATATGCCGTTGGCAAAAAAGGAGAAGAACAAACATCAATAACTACTGGATTATTGGTTAATGTCAAACCTAAAGTTGGTAATTCCGCCATTACGGTAAATAAAATTCCTGATGAAAAAATAGAGGTTTTTAAACCTCAAAGAACCAAATACTATTATACTGTAGCTGAAGCCGAAAATGCAATAAGTAAAGTAGAAGCTGAGTTAATTGATTTAGAATTAAAGATGAATAATTTGGTTAGTTCTCATGAGTCAAAAATTGCTCAATTAAATAGTGATATTTTAGATCTAAGAGCAACAATAAAAGTAATTAGAGTCAAGATTTTTGGAACTATAATCGGTCTTATTGGATTTATATTATTCCTTTCCATTGCTTTCACTAATTTCTGGACATATTTTGTTAATTACAATTACAGTATTTACAATTTTGAACAAGATGGTAGTCATTATATTAATGATCAAGTTTCATTTTATAAAACTCAAAATCCTAATCAACCAATGCTTGGGTGGTTTGTTATTATATCTATCATTTCAATTATTACTTTGCTCATGAACTAATTTTAGATGATTGTTTCTAACAATAGGTTCTTGTTCTATAAGTGATTTATCAAGATTATAATCAATTCATCTGATCATCTATTATTATTTTTTAAAAAATACTAATGAAAAAAAAGATTTTAATTATCTCACTTATATGTGTTTTCATCATTGGTTGCTTCGTTGTATTCAGCGTTACTAACAAAAAGTATAGTTTATTTAACAAAAATAAAAGTAATGATACTGTTGATTCTACAAAATTAGAAACTCCTGAATTAACTGTAGATACACTTAATGTTGTTGACTCATTAAGTTTGGTAACCGTTGATTCAAGTGAAAAGTCCAAAGTTATTCCAAAGCAAAAGGAGGTTAACAAAGTTGATTATTGGACAAAAAAAACAACCTATTATATTGAAAAAAGAAATTCCTCAAAAGCAAAATACTCATTTAAAAAGTTAAAAAAATATTGTAAGGATAAGAGCATTTTATCAAATTTAAGTGAAAGAATAAGTTTGTTAAATACACAACAACCTTCAAATGAAAATATAGTGGACAACTGGAAGTTAAGCAAAAAAGAAAATTCAGATACAACTTATTATATTATAGTAAATACGGTTTCAGGTACTCAGTTATCTAATCGATATTATACCAAAACTAAGGCACAAGAAGAGCTCAAAAATTTCAAAAAAATTATTTCTAAATAGTTTTACAAAAGTATCTTGAAGCAGCTACTTTTTATATGTTTAATTATAAAGTTAGGTTGTTTCAGTGGGCAAACAATTCCAACAGACAGAGTATATAATTGGCCATTATTTGGCTTAAAAGATACATCAACCCTTAATTTTAATAATGTTGATTTAAATAATTTTTCACTTTCATCTAATGGTATACACCCTAACGATGATATTATTGATTCTTTAATAACCATTTATTCCTCAGCTGGTGCTCAAGGAGTTATTTTTAATTTTCCAACAGGTGTTTTTTTATTTAATGAATCTATTGAATTACCCACAAATGTGATTTTAAAAGGTAGTAGTGCTGAAAATACCGTACTAAAATTCAATTTAAACGGTGCAGGTCATTGTATTGGTATCTCTGGTGCATCAAGTAACGATACTAGTTCAGTTTCAGCAAATGCAGTAAAAAACAGTAATGTTTTGATAGTGTCTAACTCTACCGGTTTTAATTCTGGAGATTGGATTAGAATTATTCAATCTGATGCTGATTTGGTTAACAATAGCTGGGCAGAGCATACTGTTGGTCAAATTGTTAAAATTCAAAGTGTAAATGGCAATCAAATTTTTTTAGAGTCTTCTCTTCGCATGACTTATGATTTGATAAGAACACCGTTTATTAAAAAAATTAATCCAGTGAGTAATGTAGGAATTGAATGTCTAAAAATTATTAGAGAAGATGTTTCTGATAAACAAATGAATAATATTAAGTTCTCTAGAGCAGTCAACTGCTGGATTTATGGGATAGAATCTGAAAAATGTAATTTTAGTCATATTGATGCTGAGTATTCATCAAATATTTCAATATCTAAATCTTATTTTCATGATGCACACAATTATGGAAATGGTGGGAAAGCTTACGGAATAGTTTTACATTTTACTACCAATGAATGTTTTATTGAGGATAATATTTTTGAGCATTTAAGACACAGTATGCTTTTGCAGGCTGGAGCAAATGGAAACGTATTTGCATATAATTATTCTTTTGATCCATACTGGACCGATGTTTCTTTCTTTATCCCAGCAAATTCTGCTGGTGAGTTAGTTTTACATGGTAATTGGCCTTATGCCAATTTATTTGAGCAAAATATTGTAGATAATATAGTTATTGATAATTCTCATGGAGCAAATGGTCCTCATAATACGTTCTTCAGAAATAGAGCAAAGGGCTATGGGATTTTTTTTAATGATGCAACTTCTCCAAGTCAAAATTTTGTAGGAAATGAAGTCACTAATGGATCTCTTCCTCCACCTTATAATCAGTTTAATTATAATATTTTGGGAACTGATCAATTTGTATTTGGTAATAATAACCTGGGAACTATTGACCCAGTGGGTACCAACAATCTTTCAGAAATATCCTATGCATATTTAACTGCTCCTGATTATATTCCTGTAAAAGATTGGGCTAGTATTGGTCCTCCAAATAATCTAGATTATGGTAATATACCATCATTTGATAGGTATAGATTTGGAGTTATTTTCGGAAATTCTTGTGGTGAAAATTTAACACCTAATAGTCTTAATAGTAAATTCAAAATTCAAGTTTTTCCAAATCCTTTCTACAAAAGTTTTAATATTAAATCTGAGTTGCCATTTTCTTTAATGATTTACAATCTTTTTGGAAAAGAGGTTTATTCAACTTATAAAACTTCCACTTTTCAATTAATTAATTGTGAGCTTTGGTCAGGTGGGATTTATATTATTAAGCTTTTTCATTCTGGTGGAACTTCGATACTAAAAGTGGTTAAAAACTAGCACTTTAGAATTATTTACCCATAAAAGGCGTGTTATCATTTGATAATTCAAAAGGGAATTATATTTATTATATTTACATTAATGAATTTTGATAAAATTAAAGAAAAAGTACTTACTGTACTATGTTTATTAATTTTTCAATTTTATGGTGCTCAATGTCATTATTTACTTCACATGCATGATAGTTATGGGGACGGATGGAATGGAGCATATTTGGAAGTAACCATGAATGGAATTCATTCTGGTGATTTTGATTGTAGTGGGAGTTATACTCTCGATTCTACCTATTCATTTGCTGGAGCTGCAATGGATTTTATTTTTCATTCAGGAAGTTGGGATTCTGAAATTTCATTTGCAATTTTAGATCCTTTAGGTGACACCTTATTTAGTGGACCAGCACCAAGTGATTTAGATAATTTAATTCATACTTCCAACGCTACATGTTTGCCATCAACAAATTGTATTAACCCTAGTGGCTTGAATGCTGGTAATATAACTATCAACTCTGCTGATTTGAGTTGGGTTCCATTTGGAGGAGATACATTATGGAATTTAAATTGGGGAATCAGTGGATTTGTTCAAGGAACAGCAAACACAATTAATAACATACTAGCTCCTAATTTTTCACTAACTGGTTTATTAGGATCTACTAGTTATGATTTTTATGTTCAATCTATTTGCGATAGTAATACAAGTAGCATATGGTCTGGTCCTTATACCTTTACCACTCAATTTAATACCGGAACTTGTGGTGCATTTTCTATTGATTTATTTGATTCTTGGGGAGATGGATGGAATGGAGGAACTATTGATGTAGAAATTAATGGTGCTTTGTTTCAAACAATTACATTATTGAATGGTTTTGGCCCTCATACTGCTTATGTTTCTGTTGATACTGGTGATGTAATTGATTTAATATATACAGCGGGTAATTGGCCCGAGGAAAATACTTATGATGTTTATGATCATTTAGGAAATTTAATTGTTAGTCAGTCTGGCAATAATCAGGGAGGCCCACCGAGTACATATGGATTAAGCGCCTGTCCTTCTTGTTCAGCTCCCACTTCATTGGGAGCAAATAATATCACTATAAATCTAGCTAATTTAGATTGGGTTCAGGGTGGAAGTGGTGGCATTGCTTGGAATTTAGAATGGGGGCTAAATGGTTTTGTTATTGGTTCTGGAAATTTGGTAAATAACTTAAATAATAACAATTATATATTATCTGGCTTAACAGACAACACAACTTACGATTTTTATGTTCAAGAAATATGTAGTGTTAATGATTCAAGTGTTTGGTCTGGACCTTTTTCATTCACTACTGTTGCTCTTCCTCCTTCACCAGGTTCTTGTGGTTTTTTCTCTTTTATTTTGTATGATTCTTATGGTGATGGATGGAATGGTGGATATGCTGATATTGATGTTAATGGAGCTATTGTTCAACAAATAACTCTTCAAAATGGTGCTGGTCCTGAAGTTTTTGATATTCCTGTTGATTCTGGTGATGTTGTTAATGTTCTTTACTCTCCTGGTGGCTGGCCTGAGGAAAACTCTTATGAAATTTTTGACAATAACAATAATTTAATTGTTTCTGTTTCTGATACAACTGGAGTTGGCCCAGCAAGTACTTATGGTCTTATAGCTTGTCAAGGTATCAATAACTCTCTTTGTGGGATATTTCACATAGAATTATACGATGCTTTTGGTAATGGTTGGAATAATGGTTTCTTAACTATCGAAATAAATAATATCATTCACAACAGTGTTACTTTGTCATCAGGATTTGGTCCTGAGTCTTCTACATTTGCAATTGATTCTGGTGATGTGATTAATCTTGTTTATCATCCTCCGGTTCCTCACTCTCAAGATTCTTATTTAGATGGTTATAGATTAAAAGATAATTCTGGAAATATTATTGTAGAAGAAATAGGATTAGATAGCATTGGTCCTGTAAGTAGTTATGGAATTGAGCCTTGCCCAACATTTACTTATGTGAATAATTCTACACTGGAAGGGTTTTTAAAAATTTATCCAAATCCTGCGAAAGATCTAATCAATATTAAAACAGATTTAAAAGTAAATTA
>MDTC01144223.1_pt1 | contig 10609 bp, 9 predicted proteins | sample 811181 | NCBI WGS metagenome assembly MDTC01 (sample SAMN05326644, study PRJNA326480) | marine metagenome | isolation source: seawater | place: Pacific Ocean: North | collected 2011 | reverse complement strand
GCTTTCTTTGCAGCCTTTTTCGCAGGGGCTTTCTTTGCAGCCTTTTTCGCAGGGGCTTTCTTTGCAGCCTTTTTCGCGGGAGCTTTCTTTGCAGCCTTCTTTTTCGCGGCCATGAGATGATCTGTTTACGGAAATTGTGCTGTGAGGCCCAGCCAGAGGAACGAACTCCAAAGCGAAGGCGGATTTGCCTACTGGCTTTCTACAAACGCTGCAAGAGGAAAGTGCCCCTCTTCTCCCTTGATATTCACAATCTCAAGACCGTCCCGCGCTTGAATTTGACCTCTGGCCTCCTAGGCTTCCTCCGCCCTATGGATCTCCCCGCGGTTATTGAATCAGTTCTCATTGCCTCCGAAGACCCCCTGAGTTCCTCGGAAATCGCCCGTTTGATCCGAAACCGACTGTCGGAGCTCGAGGATGGTCTAGCCGAAGGGGAAGAGCCCTGTGAGGCTGAGACTGCTCTCTCTGCAACCTTCAAAGAACACTCAGAAGTCGACGAAGAGGCAGTGGTCGATGCCATTCACGCTCTCAACCGTAAATACGACCGAGGCAAACGATCCTTTTCTATTACGGAGAGGTCAAAGGGCTGGAAAATTTTTACCCGGCCGGAGTATGGAGGATTCGTCCGCCAGCTCTTTCCCGGCTTAAAGCCCCGGCGCCTCAGCCCTCCCGCAATGGAAACCTTGGCAATCATAGCCTACCGCCAACCGGTAACCAAAGCCTCTATTGAGCATGTAAGGGGCGTCTCCTCTGACAGCATCCTGCAAAAGCTGCTTGATCGCGAACTCATCAAGATCGCGGGTCGAGCGGACTTACCAGGCCGCCCCCTGCTCTACGGCACTACGGATTTTTTCTTCGAGCATTTTGGCATCAAATCAATCGATGAACTTCCCAATTCGGAGGAACTCCGCGCCGTCGAACTGCCGGAGCCTCCACTCCCAGAAGAGCCGACGGAAGGAACGGAGACAGGCGATCTCCCCGGAGGCCAAAAACAATTGACGCTCGCTGAGCCCTCTGAGGAAAACCTCTCCTCAGAAAAAGGAGAACTCGGCAGCTAGCTCTTTTCACGCTAGAGTTTCACCCCTATCCGCTCCAGCTACCACCCGTGTCTCTCGACGAAATCCGAAATCGGATCGATGAAATCGATCAGCAACTGCTTGAACTTCTCTCGCAGCGAGCTGATCTAGTGCATGAGGTTGGCCTTATCAAAAAGCGCGACGGCCTCCAGATCTACGCGCCTGACAGGGAGGATGCACTTCTGAGGAAGCTGGTGAAAATGAATCAGGGAATTCTACCGGAAAAGTCCATCCGGGCAATTTACCGGGAAATCATGTCAGCGGCCCTCGCCCTAGAGGAAGACCTCAAAATAGCCTACCTCGGGCCAGAGGGCACATGGACTCACCAGGCCGCAATCAAGAAGTTCGGGCACTCGGTCAACTACAACTCACACTCAAGCTTTGCCGAAGTGTTTGATGCTGTTGCCCGCCGCCGAGCCGATTACGGTGTTGTCCCAATTGAGAACTCCACCGAGGGAGCGGTTTCCCATACGCTCGATCTTTTCGTCGACTCTCCCCTAAGAATCTGCGCCCAGATTCTCCTTCGAATCGAAAACAATCTACTCGCCGCAATCCCGCGCGAAAAAATCAAAACGCTTTATTCGCACCCTCAGGTTTTTGGCCAATGTAAGAACTGGATCCTTCGCCATCTGCCGGATGCTGAACTTGTGGAAGTTTCGTCGACAACAAAGGCAGCCCACCTTGCGAGGGAGAAAGCCTCGGAGGGGGCCGCGGCTCTAGGAGGCAGGCTGGCGGCAGAGCTTGCCGGCCTCGAGGTTATGGAGGAGTCGATTCAAGATCGCGCCACCAACACGACCCGTTTCCTCGTTATTGGGGAAAAAACGTGTCCACCCACAGGCAATGATCGCACCTCCATCCTCTTCTCCGTGAACGACCGGCCAGGCTCGCTTGTTGCTGCCCTGAAGGCATTTGATTCTTTTGAGATCAACATGTCCAAGATTGAGTCAAGGCCCTCAAAACAGAAAGACTGGGAATATATTTTCTATGTGGATCTCGCCGGGCACTGCGAAACCGACCAGGTATCTTCCGCCCTCACGGACCTTGAGAAACATTGCTCCCTTGTCAAACTACTCGGCAGTTACCCTGATAGCGCCGAGTAGCAGGACGAACTACTCGATCAATCCAGTAGTTCGCCGAGGAGGTCAGTCATTCCTTCGGCTATCTCAGCGGTGTTGACCTCCATTCCAGCGGCCAGCAGGGCATGATCCGTCAGCTGTGCCGCAACCCTCGTAGCTAGATCCCTCTGATCCTCCTGTATCGCGGCCAGCTGCCGAATAAGCGGGTGACGGGGGTTAATCTCAAGCTTTGCCTTCATTTCAGGAGCCCCCTGCCCCATCGCTTCCATCATAGCCCGCATTTGTGCATTTGGAGCATCCTCAGGAAGCAGCGCCACCATGGGATGGTTGACAAGCCGCTTTCCCGCATCGACGCGTGCAACGCGGCTCTCAAGGGCTGGGTTCAACCACGAGATCAGCCCCTCGGTTTCCTCATCACTTAACGATTCCTCACCCTTTTCTTCCGGCAAATCCTCCAGCTCAATGCCGGCCCGGTTGGCGGCCACCAGCTTCTTGCCCTTGTATTCTCTGAGGCCCTCTAGGACATAGTCATCCACTGCTTCAGTAAAAAATGCCACTTCGAGGCCCCGGGCCCGAAATCCCTCGAAGTAAGGGCCCTTCTCCAGAACCGCACGGGTGGAACCTACCAGAAAGTAGATCTCCTCCTGCCCCTCCTTTATCCTGTCAAGATAGCCATCTAGCGAGGTGACCTCCTTCGAATCCGTCATCGATGATTCGAATCGCAAGAGCCCTGCCAGCAATTCCTGATGGACAGGAGACGCTACAATCCCCTCTTTTAGAAAACGGCTAAAACGCTCGTAAAACTTCTGATAATCGGCGGGCGAATCTCCTGACTGTTTGACAAGAAACTTGAGAAATCGCTTCGTGATCACCTCACTGAGCTTCCGGACCAAAGCTGTATCCTGCATGGATTCCCGTGATATGTTCAGTGGAAGGTCCTCACTATCGACCACCCCCCTCAGGAAGCGTAGCCACTCCGGCAGCAACCCCTCCGGCTGCGAATCAATCAAGACCTTCCGGCAGTAGAGAGCGACTCCCGGGGGCTGCGCCCCAAGACCCATGCGTTCAGCGTTCTCCTCGGGAACAAACAGCAGAGCGTTAATCGCAAGAGGAGCATCAGCCGAAAAATGCATGGTGTAGCGAGGGTTATCCATCGCATGAGCGGTAAACTGGTAGAACTCCTTGTATTGCTCTTCCGTGATTTCCTTTTTTGACCGGAGCCACAAAGCGTCAACGGTATTGACCCGTTCACCATTGAGGTGCACGGGAAAACCAACAAAGTTTGAATAGCGCTCAACGATACCCCTGACTCTCTCTGTCTTTGCGAATTCCTCATGCTCCTCTTTCAGGTGCACCACAACCCGGGAACCCCGCTTCTGGCCCTCTACCTCATCAATGGTATAGCCACTGGCTCCATCGCTCTCCCAGCGCAGATGCTCTCCTTCCTCCTGCCATGAGCGAGTATACACCTCCACCCTCTCCGCAACCATGTAGGCACTGTAAAACCCTACACCAAACTGACCGATGACGTCTGGCTTGGCCCCATCCTTACTTTTTTCAAGAAACGCCTTGGTGCCCGAGTGCGCAATCGTTCCAAGGTTCTCGGAAAGCTCATCGCGGGTCATCCCGATCCCGTAATCCGCAATCGTTATCGTCTTCGCTGTTTCATCCGTAGTAATATTTACTTCAATCGGAAGATCTCCCTCAAATACCTTATTTTCAGTCAGTTGGGTCATCCTCAGCTTTTCCAGAGCATCCGATGCATTGGAGATTAACTCCCTGATGAAAATCTCCCTGTCTGTATAGAGGGAATGGATAACGATATCCAGTAGTTGGCGAACTTCTGCGTGAAATTCTTTGGTTTCACTGTCCTTCTTACTCATGATAGAACTCTGGTTGGCGGGAACTAACCCGAGACGGCGCAGCTGTCAACCGGGCTGAAAGCCCACCATTGCTGAAAACCTTCCCGTTCCGAAATCATGCCCCGAGTCTGCATCAACGTCCAAGGCAAGAATGCCCAACCCTACCGATTTGCTCTCGACCGGAAAGTTGTCCGTATGGGGCGCTCGACAGACAATGATATCGTAATCGATTGCCCATCCGTTTCTTCCCACCACTGTGAGATGAAGCGCATTGAGGGAGGCTATATTCTTGAGGACAAGGATTCGACTAACGGAATCAAGTTGGATGATGAAAGAATGGAGATTATCGACCTCGAAAACGACCTCGATATCCTCGTTGGGGACGCTGCCCTGGAGTTCGAACTGACCGACAAGGAGAAGGATGCACTAGCGGACGAGGACCACGTCCCCAAGCAGCGAGCTCCTCTTCCAAAAAACAAGGAGACTAGCGAACCCCGTAAACGTCCCACACCGTCTGCCACTCCTCCCGTTCGCCCCGGTGTTCCGGCGCCACTTGCCAGCACTCAAACATCCAGCGGCTCGAATTTTGCGATTACGATCGGGCTTCTTTTTCTCGTCCTGATGGCCTTTTACTTTGGTATGGCTAGCAAGCATACAAGCAAATACCCCGGCAAAGAGTGGTCTTCCAAGGGATTGTGGGGTGATATGTGGAGCAATGGAAAGTCGCCCAAAAAGAAACCTGTGACTTCAAAGTAAGGGCCTCTCACAGAACCTACCCGCCAAGCTTGTCAGGACCTGAGCCGGGGCTCACTGCCTAACTATGGGGACTCTTTCAGCTGCCCATCTCCTCGGACCCGATATTGGTAGGACGTCAATTCGCGGAGAGCCATCGGACCTCTCGCATGAATCTTGTCGGTGGATATTCCAATTTCTGCTCCAAATCCAAACTCCTCCCCATCACTGAAGCGGGTGGACAGATTGTGAAACGTACACGCTGAGTCGACCTCCCTCAGAAACTTCTCTGCACTCTCCCGGTCCTCTGTGACAATACAGTCCGTATGATGAGAGCCATACAAGTTGATATGCTCGATTGCCTCCCCTTTAGAAGCGACCACCTTGATCGAGAGAATCAGATCGAGATACTCGGCTTGCCAGTCCTCTTCGGTTGCTTCTCCCACCACTGCGCCCAGAATCTCCTCTGTTCGCTGGCATCCCCTTAATTCGACACCGAGGCGGGCAAGAGAGCTGGCAACATCAGGAAGTAGTCTCTCAGCTACTTTTTCATGCACGAGGAGGGTTTCCATAGCATTACAGACGCCGGGCTTTTGCGTCTTTGCATCGACCGCGATCAGGCGAGCCATCTCCAAGTCTGCCGCTTCATCGACAAATACATGGCAGATGCCGTCGTAATGCTTGATGACCGGCATTCGCGAAAGAGATACCACCGTTTCGATCAAACCCTTACCTCCCCGTGGAATAATCAGGTCGAGATAACGATCCATGGAGGCCATCTCCTTCACGCTTTCCCTGTCAGTGAACGGCACCAGTTGAATAGAGGACGGAGGCAGCCCCTCAGCCTCGCCTCCGGCTTGCAACGCGTCACAGATCGCCCGATTCGAGTGAATCGCCTCCGAACCACCCCGCAAAATAGTCGCATTTCCGGACTTGAGACAGAGAACCGCAGCGTCACTGGTCACGTTGGGACGACTCTCATAAATGATCCCTATCACACCTATCGGAACCCTGACCTGCTGGATTTTCATCCCGTTCGGCCGTTCCCTTTCATCAAGAACATCGCCGACCGGATCGGAAAGCTGAGCTACCTGCTCGATCCCGTCAGCCATAGCCTCCAGACGAGATTCATTTAGTCGCAGTCGATCCAGCAGCGCACTACTGAGTCCGTTTTCCCGACCCGCCTCCAGATCCTTTGCGTTTTCGAATAGAATCCCAGTCACCTGAGACCGCAATTCAGCCGCCATCGCCCTTAAAATGGTATTCTTCTGATCGGCTGCCAGATTAGCCAGAGCGTGTCCAGCTGCTCTGGCCCTTTTGCCCATCGCATAAATCTTCTCGTGGATGGCTTCTGTGCTCAGACTTTCAGTTCCACTCATGAGAGGCACTCTATAGATTCAAAATTCTCACTCGCCAACCGGGAACCTTGTTCCAAGGCCACCGCCCTCCAAAATCTGGGCAAGTCGCTCCGGGCGGCGCCCATTTGCAATGACAGTCTCTACTCCCTGTTCAACGGCAAACTTAACCGCCCTGAGCTTTGATTCCATTCCTCCAATCGCAAACCTTCCCTTTTCCTCCTTGGCGTAAGACATGACCTCGCCGACAGAGGCGACCTCTTCCACGATTTTCTCTGAATCTGGAGAGTACAACCCATCCACAGTCGTCAACAGTATCAGCATCCGCGCCGACACAAGGCCCGCAACCCGAGCGGATAACATATCATTATCTCCGACACTTAATTCTTCCACCGCGACCGAATCGTTCTGGTTGATCACCGGAACGATCCCCTGCTCATCAACAAGACGACCAAGAAGAGCGCTGACCCGGCTACGGCGATCATCGTTTTCAAGATCAGCCGCAGTGAGAAGAAGCTGAGCCACACTAAGGTCAAAGCTTCGAAAAAGATTTTCGTAGGCATGCATGAGCCGGGTCTGCCCCACGGCGGCAGCTGCTTGCCGCGCAGATACATCATCCGGATACTCCTTGAGGCCGAGGGCGGAAATACCAGCTCCTACTGCCCCGGACGAGACCAGGACTACGCGCTTACCTTGGTCGGGCAGATCCGCGAGTGCATTGACCAGGCGAGCAAGCGAAGCGCTATCCAATGTCCCATCCTGCCGGGTGAGAACACCCGTACCCACTTTCACAACAATCGCATCCCTTCCGTTCATCGGTCCTCCCACCTGTTACATTCTCTCAGGAACTTCAATACCGAGCAACTCGAGCCCCTGCCGGAGAACACGGGCAGTCAATTCACAGAGGGCGAGACGCGTATCCCTGATGACCCCCTCGGATTTCAGAACTGGACACGACTGAAAGAAAGAATGGTAGGCGCGTGCGAGCTCAAGGAGGTATCCTGCAAGAAAATTTGGTCGAAATCCCTCCAGCACGATGGGAACAATTTCGCCAAAGCGCACCAGCATTCTTGCAAGATGCAGCTCTCTCTCCTCAGAAAGCTCAAGAGCAGAGCCATCAGGAACATAATCCCCTCCCATTTTCGCGAAAATAGAACGGCACCTCACATAGCTGTATTGCAGATACGGGGCCGTGTCTCCGTCCATGGATACCATTTTATCGAGATCAAATATATAATCAGAAGTTCTATGGTGGGAGAGCTCCATAAACTTGATCGCGCTGATTCCTATTAACTCAGCCAGAGCATCGCGTTCCTCCTGCTTTTCGACCCGAGAGCGCCCCTCCGAACTTTTCCTTGCCGCTTTGACTGCATCGTCAAGCAGGTCGCTTAGGAGAGGCAGATCCCCAGAACGGGTCTTCAGCGGTTTACCATCCTTCCCCAGAATCGTTCCGAACGAGACATGCTCGAGGCCCATTCGGCATCCGCGTCGCGCCGCCACGGCGAAAAGCTGCCTGAAATGATCCCCCTGTCGGTGATCTACGACATACCAGGCCGCATCTGCCTTAAGCTCCTCCAGCCGGAAATCAACTGTTGCAATATCAGTAGTGGCATAATTAAAACCTCCATCGCTCTTTCTCACAATCATGGGCTTATCCTCCCAATCCCCATCCTTCTGAATCTTGAACGGGTCAACTCCGGGATCCTCTAACCCTGCTGAGAACACGCACATCGCTCCGTCACTCTCACGCGCTAATCCCTCCTCCACGAGGTCATCAACTACATCGGAGAGGCGGTCGTTGTAGGAGCTCTCTCCCAGCCAGTGATCAAAAGACACTCCCAGTCGATCGTAGATCACCTCGAGCCCCTCCCGTGAAAGACTCACGCACTCTCGCCATATCGAAAGGTTCTCCTCGTCCCCCTGCTGAAGGGCAACCAACTCCTTCCTGCATTCTTCCCTTACCGCATTATCTTCACCACATCTCTCACTGGCAGCCCGGTAAAGTCTGAGGAGCTCGTTGAGCGGATTGTCCCCAAGAGACTTCCGATCAAGCGACCGCTTCCACGCCCAGATTACCATCCCAAACTGCGTCCCCCAGTCCCCGATGTGGTTGTCACTGATAACATCATGGCCCAAAAAACGCCCAATGCGGGCCAAGCTGTCTCCAATAAAGGTTGAGCGGAGGTGCCCGACATGCATGGGCTTGGCCACGTTCGGCGCACTGAAATCAATCACAATCCGGCGTGGACTCTCCACCGGTTCCACCCCGAGTCGATCGTCATCCAGCAGCCCGCTGAGCTGTTCCGCATAAGCAGGAGCACTTACCCGAAAATTAAGAAAACCGGGCCCCGCAATTTCTACCTCTCCAATATCGTCAACTTGGATAGAGGCTTTCAGAGCCTCTGCGAGATCTCTCGGGCTACGCTTTGCACTCTTGGAGAGAACCATGGCGACATTTGACTGGTAGTCGCCAAAACGTAAGTCAGCAGCATGACTGAGACTCGCCCTCCCCGCGTCTGCTTCGTCAATACCGCAATCTACACATGCAGCTCTCAGCCGCTCTTGAAGAACCCTTAAAAGTGTCATCTGGAATTCGCTATGTTTAATGCACGCTGTAATCGAGCTTTGCTTTAACGTAAGAAGACTAACATTTTATTTGTCTGGGCGGCGAACAGAATTCAATCGAGTTCCAATTCGCACTGCTCAAGCGCCCTCAGCAAATCGCCGGCGGTAGACGCCTCTGTCATTTTCTCCCTAACGGCATGCTGGGAGAACAAGCGCGCAATAACAGCAAGAGTCTGCAGGTGGGAATTGGGCTGATTTTCGGGCACCACAAGAAGAATGACGAAGTGAACCACCGCGTTGTCACAGGCATTGAAGTCAATTCCGCTCCGCGACCGACCAAACAGAGCAACCGGATCATTCAAGCTGTCCGAATAGCAATGGGGAATTGCCACTCCGTGTCCAATACCAGTACTGACGCGCTCCTCCCTCGCAGCAAGAGCTTCAACCACTGCTCCCTGCGATGGTTCGGAGAGGTCTCCGGCAGCAACAAGATGGCCAACCATCTCCTCAAGAACCTCATCACGTGTGCCCGCGCTCATATCCGGGATGACGCGGCGCTCCGAAAGAAGCGAAACAATATTCATGATGACGAAGTGGCGTTGACCATCTCCGAGAGCCGGTTAACGCCAATAGGCAGGGCAAGCAAGGGTTTTCCCTTCAGAAACAGGATCCAACTTGACCTACATGATGCCCGGCAGGACATTCTACCGCATGCGCTTGTGCCGCTTCATCTCCATCCTCGCCGCCGGACTCATTCTGAATTCCTGTGGAACCCTGCGGCCAAACTATGGCCCAGCCAACATGGGAGGACCCGAGCAGGAGGAGCGCAGGGAAACCATTAATTCGGAGACAACAGGAGATTTTTACATCGGACGACGATATCACGTGAACCGGACATGGTGGTGGGGCTATCTACGTAAACCGGGGGAACCATGGTCAAAGGCTAAGCTCACCGTTTTCAACCAGAGCCTCATGCGGGCTCCAGACAACCTTCCTCAGGACGGTCCCAGCGATGCCCGCTACGCCTATGACCACAATTACGAGTATCGCATCTGGGGAAGCTATACGGGAGAAACGGTCTACGAGCCTAACAGCAACCAATTTCTGCCGGAGTTTCGCTTAAAGAGCTATGAACTCCTGAAAACGAATCCCGGATGGTTATTTCACCCGAACGATCACTACGATCCTCACAGACTCACCCTGCACCCGTAGGAAAAGCAGTCACCTGACCGCGACGTCTCTTCCGTGATCTGCAGCATTTCGATCTAATACTTTTTCCAGACTGCTGGAACAAAAAACACGAGGATCGCATAGAGCTCCAATCGACCCATGATCATAAGGAGCGAAAGAAACAACTGCGTGGATGGCTGAAAGTGCCCGTAGTTATCCGTCGGACCAACATCACCGTAGCCCGGGCCGATATTTCCAAAGGTGGCTAACACCGCAGATACCGTCGTGCCGAAATCGATTCCCTGAGAAGTCTCGATCACCGCCACCACCACCATTGAGCCAAGAGACATCAGAGCAAAGATCGCAATAAATAGAACGGTCTGAGCACGAGCCACGTCATCGATCTGGTTCCCATTCACCTTCATCCCCATAATCTGATTGGGGCGAAACGCCTTCACGACTTCCTGCCAGGCAGCCCGAATGAGAAGAATCAGTCGACTAACCTTCAACCCCCCCGAGGTGGATCCTGCACACCCACCAACCAGCATCAGGGCGAGGATGATGAAATAGGTTGCCACGGGCCACTGCTCATAATTTGCCGTCACGTATCCCGTCGTGGAAGCGATTGAAACAATAGTGAAAACGGCACCTCGCAGGGCCTCCAGGGCACCCATCCTGCCGCCCATCGTTCCCACGGCCCAGGCTGCCAGAATTCCCATCACTACAAGCAGGAAATACCACCGCACTTCCTCCAGTCGCCGTAACTCCTTCCACCG
>MDTC01139510.1_pt1 | contig 10609 bp, 10 predicted proteins | sample 811181 | NCBI WGS metagenome assembly MDTC01 (sample SAMN05326644, study PRJNA326480) | marine metagenome | isolation source: seawater | place: Pacific Ocean: North | collected 2011 | reverse complement strand
GGCATCGAGGGCGTCAGCGGCAGCAGACAGGCTTCCTTCCCGGGCGATCGCGAGGAAGACGGGCAGGTCGTCCCAGTTCAAGCTTTCCATTTTCGCAATACTCCGTGCCGATGCAGAGTCTAGTCATGCGCTCCCGCAATGCATACCCTTCGGACATCACCCTGGAGGGCACATGCAGATGGCCATCCGCCGAGCCGACCAGCGCGGTCATGCCGACCACGGCTGGCTCGACACCCACCACACCTTCTCCTTCGCCGGCTACTACGACCCGCAGTTCATGGGCTTCTCCCACCTGCGCGTCATCAACGAGGATCGGGTCGCCCCCGGCCGCGGCTTCGGCGCCCACCCCCACCGCAACATGGAGATCATCTCCTTCGTGGTCGAGGGCGCGCTCGAGCACAAGGACACCCTGGGCTCGGGCTCGGTCCTGCGCCCGGGCGAGATCCAGGTCATGTCCGCCGGTTCCGGCATCGCCCACAGCGAGTTCAACCCGAGCCCGACCGATCCGCTGCACTTCCTGCAGATCTGGCTGCTCCCCCGCGAGGGCAACACCCGGCCCCGCTACGACCAGCAGGGCTACGACGTCGAGCTCCGCGGGCCCCAGCTCCTCGTGAGCCCGGACGGGCGCGACGGCTCGGTGCAGGTCGGCCAGGACACCGACCTGTGGCGGGTCCGCCTCGACGCGGAAGGCTCGACCGAGGTGCCGCTCTCCCGACCGCGGGCCTGGGTCCAGGTCGTTCGCGGCAGCATCGAGGTCGAGGGGGTCGCGCTGCAGCAGAGCGACGGCCTGGCCATCGCCGAGCGCGCGGGTCCGCTGGGCATCACCGCCCGAGAAGACGCCGAAATCCTGGTCTTCGACCTGCGCTGATCCTGGAGGACGCATGCGGGACTTCACCCGAGAGCACGACGGCGACCTGGTCCGCTTTGCCGTGGGCGCGGAGCCGGACATGGCCTCCCTGCTGGTCGAGCGCGGCGCAGCGCGCGTGCTGCTGGTCTGCCAGGGACACCACCGTGAGGGTGCCGACCGCCTGGCCGACGCCCTCGGCGAGCGCGCGGTCGGCGTGTTCGCCGGCGTGACCCGCCAGGTGCCGGAGTCCGTCGTGCAGGCCGCCCTGGCGGAGGTCGATCGCACCCGGCCGGACTGGATCCTCGCCCACGGCGGCGGCTCCTGCGTCGGCGTCGGCAAGGCCATCGCGCTGGAGCGGGGGATCCCGATCGCCAGCGTGCCGACCACGTACGCGGGCTCCGAGCGCACGAGCATCTACGGCTTCCAGCTCGACGGCCACAAGGTCACCGGCCGCGACGAGCAGGTGCGTCCGCGGCTGGTCGTCTACGACCCGAGCCTCACCCTGCCCCTGCCCCGCGACCTCTCCCTGGTCTCGCTCTACAACGCCCTCGCCCACAGCCTCGAGGCGCTGTACGCGACCTCGGTCACGGAGCGCGCGCTCGCCGCGGCCGAGGAGAGCCTCTCGCCCCTGGTCGCTGGATTCCGTGGGATCGCCGCCGATCCGGACGACCTCGACGCCCGGAGCGAGGCGACGTTCGGCGCCTACCTGGCGTCCGAGGCGCTCGATGGCGCGTCGATGGCGCTGCACCACAAGCTCGCCCACGTGCTCGGCGGCAGCTTCAAGACCCCCCACGCCCAGACCCACGCGACGCTGCTGCCCTACACCTTCGCGTTCAACGCGGTCGTCGCCGAGCGGGCCCGCGCCGCTGCCCAGCGCGCCTGGGGCACCGACGATCCCGCCGGCTTCCTGCACGACCTCGCCACCGAGGCCGGCCTGTCCATGTCCCTGCGCGATCTCGGCCTGACCGAGGCCGACGTCGACCGCGCCGCCGACCTGGCCGCCCAGGGTGCGTACCCCAACCCTCGCCCGCTTCACCGCGACGGCTTCCACCAGGTGCTGTCCGCGGCGCTGTCCGGCGTTCGACCGTCCTTCTCGGAGACCCCATGACCACGCCCCCGACGCTGACCGGCTTCCGCAACCAGCTCTCGTCCGAGGCCGTGCCCGGCGCCCTGCCCCGCGACCAGAACACCCCGCACGTGCCCCCCTTCGCGCTCTACGCCGAGCAGATCAACGGCACCGGGTTCACCGTGGAGCGGGCGCTGAACCGCCGCACCTGGCTCTACCGCCTGCGCCCGGCCATCCACGCCGGCCGCTTTCAGCCCCACCCGAGCCCGCCGCCAGGCTTCTCCACCGACTTCTCGAACGCGCTCCCCTTCCCCGAGGCCCTGCGCTTCAAGCCGGCCCCCGCTCCCGCTCCCGGCGTCGATCTGCTGGACGGCATGCGGACCTTCGCCGGTGCGGGGGACCCCGCCATCAAGCGCGGGGTCGCCATCCACCTCTTCGCCGCGACCGCGGACATGGCGCGCTCCTTCAGCAACATCGACGGCGACCTGCTCCTCGCCCCCTGGGAGGGCACCCTGCGGGTCCAGACCGAGCTGGGCGTCCTGCAGGTCGCACCCGGCCAGATCGTGCTCCTGCCCCGCGGGATCCGCTGGCGCGCCAGCCTGCCTGACGGAGCCGTGCGGGGCTTCGCCGCCGAGCTGTACGACGCCCACTTCGAGCTGCCCGAGCGCGGTGCCATCGGGGCCAACGGGCTCGCCGACGAGCGCCACTTCCACGCGCCCACCGCAGCCTACGAAGACGACCGGACGCCCCACGAGATCGTGGTCAAGCAGGGCGGGCACTTCTTCCGCACGGTCCAGCCGCACAGCCCGTACGACGTCGTGGCCTGGCACGGCAACTACCTGCCTTTCGCCTACGATCTCATGGACTTCCAGAGCTTCGGCTCGGTCTCCTGGGACCACCCCGACCCGTCCATCCTGACCGTGCTCACCTGCCCCATGGACGCCCACGGCCGCAACGCCATCGACGTGGGGGTGTTCCGCGGGCGCTGGGACGTCACCGAGCACACCTTCCGCCCGCCCTACCTGCACCGCAACAGCGCCATCGAGTTCAACGCGGTCATCCGCAACACCGGCACCAGCGGGCCCTACACCGCGGGCACCTTCTCGTTCACGCCCTACCTGACCCCCCACGGCGTGCCGCCCTACCACTACGCCCGCGCCTTCGAGGCCGGGGCCGACGCGCCTTCGGAGCCGGTGCGCATGAGCGACGACAGCCTGTGGCTGCAGTTCGAGAGCACCTACGTGCTCAAGGTGCTGCCCGGCTGGCTGGACGATCCCAGCCGAGATGCGGCGTTCCTCGACACGTTCGGTGAGTATCCGGAGCCGGAGCGGGGGTTGCCCTGAGGTCAGGAGAGCTGGTCGCGAAGGGCATGGAGCTCGGCGAGGAAGGGGGCGAAGCCGATGGGGCAGGCCCTGGCGACGGCGTCCAGGTCGAGCGCCTCGGCGATGATCGCGTAGCCCTTGGCGGTCGCTTCGATCCCGGCCTGCTGGAGGTGGCGCTCGAGGATGCCCTTCGCGTACTTGTCGCTGCCGCGTCGGCGCAGGTTCCTCTCGGGTTTCTTCGGGGGTGAGGACGCGCCGCGGGCCCGGAGCGGCTTGGGGTCGCTGAGCAGCCAGGCCTCGACCATGGGGACAGCGACGCCGACGGCGGATGGGGGTGCTCCGACAGCCTCCGCGCGGGATCGGGCATCACTCAGCGCGGCGAGGGCGGCCTTGGGCTCCCTCTTCTCGTTGCCATCGAGGTCGTGGACGAACACGACCCCCGCCACTCCATCCCGGGTGGCGTCCAGCAGGGCGTTGGCGAGTCTCCAGGCGTGGCCCTTGAGCCCGTGCGGTCGAGGCGGCGTCCTTCGCCAGAACGACCGAAGCTCCCGTGCTTCCGGGCGTTCACCTTCCGAGGAACGAGCTCGACGTCCTTCCCCAGGACCGCCGCGACGATCGGCGGCAGCGCCCCGGTCTGGCCATCCCCGTGGTCGCGCCGACCCTCGCTGCACACCCAGACGGTCGTCACTTGGCGGCGTTCCGCTGCAGGAAGCGCGCGTACAACGCTTCTTCTCCGTGTTCCGCCCACAGCTCGCCGAGGAGCTTGTGGTTCAGCTCTTCGTGGATGCCGGGGACGTCGGAGAAGCGCACGACCCTGGCGATTCCGGCGTCGTCGCGGACGCAGAAGAAGGCCTCTTCGGGCTCCACCTCGTCGAGCAGGTAGGGCATGTGGGTCGTGATGATGACCTGGGTCGGCTCGTCGCCGAGGTCGCCGCTGGCCAGCTTGCGGAGCTGGGTCAGGATCTCGCGCAGCCGGGCCGGGTGCATGCCGTTCTCGGGCTCTTCGACCAGCAGCACCGAGGGGGGCTCGGGCAGGTTGGCGAGAGCGAGGAAGGCGAGGAGCAGGATGACCCCGTCGGAGACCTCGGAGGCGGAGAACTCGGTGCGGCCGGCGCCGCGGAACTCGAGTTCGTATGCGAACTTTCCATCCACATCCGTCGGCCGCAGGGCATAGTCCGAGAGTGTGGGAACCATGGCGACAAACGCCTGCTTGAGGTCCAGGGCCCGCCGGGGGTCGGATGCTCCGAGCTGCGCGAGCAGGCTCGGCAATCCGGAGCCATCCGCGGCTAGGAGATCCGCCCCTTCTGCGGTCGTGGACATGGGCGCAGGTTGGCGCATGGCGTCCGGGTTCGGTTTCAAGAAGTGGACTCCCGCCAGAAGCCGCTGGAGCCCTCTGTGGCGCTGGCTGGTCGCGTCATCGCCGAAGATGTCACCCCGTGCGTAGGCCCAAGGCGGTTGGCCATCGAACTGCAACGCCAGGTCCTGGCCGGCGGGATCGGAGACATCTGCGCCATCGAACCGGACGCCGAGCTGGCGGCGTCCGCGGCCGCGCGGAACGCCGAACTGGAAGTCGATCGCCCACTCATCCTGCTCGCTCTGCGCGGTCATCGCGACGGTCGCGCCGCTCGACCCCTTCCGCGCCTGGGTGGAGACTCCGTCCCTGCGCTCTGGATCCGCCAATCCCGCCAACACCCGCACCGCGTTCAAGATCGTCGACTTCCCACTGTCGTTGGGCCCGACGATCACCGTCAGCGGCGACAGCTCCAGCGTCGCGTGCTCGAAGGGACCGAAGTCCCGGATCTCCAGGGTGCGGATCACAGCCATGGGACCATCCTAGTACACCCCATACTTCGCGCGATTCCGCTCGTGCTCGTCGCCGTTGCGCCCGCCGTGGAAGACGCCCTCGCGGTCGTGCAGGTAGTACCAGAACTCGGTTTCTTCCGGCTTCACCGCCGCTTCCAGGGCGGTCTGGGTCGGGTTGCCGATGGCGGTCGGGGGAAGCCCGGCGCGCACGCGGGTGCCGTAGAGGTCGGCGGGGTCCTTGAGCACCTTGCGGAAGGCCTTCTCGTCCTCCCAGATCTCGAGCTGGTAGCGGCTGGTCGCGTCGATCCCGAGCGGGGTGTCGTGATCGAGGCGCTTCCAGATGATGCCGGCGACCACGGGGCGGTACTTGTCGGTGGGCTCCTCGCGCTCGATCATGGAGGCGACGACGACCACGTCGTGCAGGGAGCGGTTGCCCAGGGCGTCGCCATGCACGTCCAGGAAGCGGGTCTTGAACGTCTGCAGCTGGCGCTCGATGAGGCGCTTGGCGCTGAACCGCTCGGCGTCGGGCGGGACCATGTAGGTCTCGGGGTAGAGGTAGCCCTCGAGGCTGGGTCCGCTGACCTCGAAGGGCAGGTCGACCTCCTTGCTGTTGGCCAGCGCTGCGTACTCGCCGGCGGAGATCCAGCCCTTCTTGGCGAGCGCCTTGTCGATGTCCTTGATCCGCCAGCCCTCGAGCACGGTGAACGGCACGTCGTCGGGGATGGGGGCGGCGCACAGGGCCTGCGCCAGCTCGCGCACGGTCATGTCCTTGCGGATGGCGTGCTTGCCGGCCTTGATGCACGTGATGTCGTCGGCCTTGAGCACCTGCTTGAAGTTCCAGGCGCTGCCGACGAGGCCGCCCTCCTCCAGCAGCGTGCCCACCCGGGCACCGGACGCGCCGGACGGGACCTCGAAGACGATCTCGGCGTGGTCGTTGGGATCGACGACCGCGTCGGGGTTGGCGCAGGCGGACAGGGGCACCAGGGCAGCGAGCAGCACGGGGCGGATGTTCACGGATCCTCCGAACGCCGAGGGTAGCTGGTGAGACCACGCACTGCGAGCCAGGGTCCAGGCGGACGCGAGGCTGGACGGCACGCGCCCGTGCCATACAGCAGTCGGCCTGGCACGGAGGCCGACATGGACCATCTCAAGGCACGGATCGAGGCAGTCTGGAACGGCGGCGACGACGCTGCGGCGGTGGAGGAGGCGCTGGCGCTGCTCGACCGGGGTGAGCTGCGGGTCGCCGAGAAGTTCCACGGCGAGTGGATGGTGCACGGCTGGGTGAAACAGGCGATCCTCCTGTACTTCCGCCAGGCGCAGATGCGGACCGGTCACTACGGCGACTACGAGTACCACGACAAGATCCCGCTGAAGACGGGCCTCGCCGAGCAGAACGTGCGCGTCGTGCCCCCGGGCACCGTGCGCTACGGCGCCTTCATCGAGCCCGGCGCGATCGTCATGCCCGGCTACGTCAACATCGGCGCGCGGGTCGGCGCGGGCACCATGGTCGACACCTGGGCCACCGTCGGCTCGTGTGCGCAGATCGGCAAGGGCGTGCACCTGTCCGGCGGCGTGGGCATCGGCGGCGTGCTGGAGCCGGCGTCCGCGCGTCCGGTCATCGTCGAGGACGGCGCGTTCATCGGGAGCCGCTCGATCATCGTCGAGGGCGTCGTGGTCGAGGAAGAGGCCGTCATCGGAGCGGGCACGACCATCACCGCCAGCACGCCGATCATCGACGTGACCGGCCCGGAGGAGGTCGTGCACAAGGGCCGCGTGCCGGCGCGATCGGTAGTCATTCCGGGCGTTCGACCGAAGAAGTTCCCGGCTGGCGAGTACCATCTGCCCTGCGCGCTCATCATCGGGCAGCGCAAGGAGAGCACGGACCGCAAGACCAGCCTGACCGACGTGCTCCGCGAGTTCGCCGTCCAGGCCTGAGGCCGGTCGATCTCCGGGGCTCGCTACGCAGCGCCCTGCTTGCCTGCGTGATGCTGGGCCATGAAGGCCTGGAACATCTGCATCATCTCGGGCGACAGCTGGGACTTGCCGTTCTTGGGCTTGGGCTGGACCAGCTTGAGGACCGAGAGCCGCTCCTTGAGGTCGACCGCGCGGTTGGCGATCTCGGCAGCCGTGCCCTCCAGCTCGGTCGCGATGCCGGCGTTGTCGTTGACCACCGCGTTGACCTCCTCGAGCCCGCCCTGCACGTTGGCCAGCGCCTCGCTCTGCTGCTGGCTCGCCTCGCTGATCTGCTCGACGAGATCGGCGGTCTGAGCGACGCCGTTCATGATCTCGGCGAAGGCCTCGGTGGTCTTCTCGGTCAGCTGGGTGCCGTGGTCCACGCTGGCGAGGGCTGCGGAGAGGAGCTCGCCGGTCTCCTTGGCGGACTCGGCGCTGCGGCTGGCCAGGTTGCGGACCTCTTCGGCGACCACGGCGAAGCCGCGGCCGTGCTCGCCGGCACGGGCGGCCTCGACCGCGGCGTTGAGCGCCAGCAGGTTGGTCTGGAAGGCGATCTCATCGATGGAGCGCAGGATCCGAGCCACGTTTCGGCTGGACGAGGAGATGCTCTCCATGGCGTCGCGGAGCTCGGACATCTGCTGCTGGCCGGTGCGGGCGCGGTCCCGGGCCTTGCGACCGGCGTCCGACGCGGTGCTGGCGCGCCCGGCGTTCTCGGCGGCCTGGGCGGCCACTTCCTGGGTGGAGCGGGCGATCTGCTGGATGGAGGCAGCCTGCTGGTTGCTGCCCGACGAGAGCAGCGAGGACGCGTCGGACATCTGGGTCATGCCGTCGCTGACGTCGCCCGCGGCGCTGTCCGCCGAGAGCAGGAGCTCGTTGAGGGCATCCTGGGCGGCGTTGTAGGAGCTGCAGAGCCGCCCGAACACGCCCTCGAAGTGGGTCGGCGCCCAGCCGTGGAAGTCGCCCTCGGCCAGGTGCTCGAGCTGGGTCAGCAGGGCGGCCAGAGGGGCGTGGATGGACTGCAGCAGGTCGCCCTGCATGGCCATGAGCTCGGCGAAGGCGCCCTCCATGCCGGCGGAGTCGACCTGGTGGGTGAGGTTGCCCTCCTTGGCCGCCTGCACCACCTGCGAGGTCGCGATGAGGAAGTGGCCGAGCTGGTTGACGACACCGTTGAAGTCGGCGCGGGCCTCCTCCAGCTCGGAGAGGAACGGGGTGGAGAGGGGCGCGACGTCGCCACGGGCCAGGGCGGCGAGTCCGGCGCGCAGGCGCCTGGTGTCCGCGTCGAAGGTCGCCTGCTGCTGCCTCAGCTCCTCCTCGACCGCGGCCTTCTCCTGCTCCTGTCGGACCCGCTCGCTGACGTCCTCCCAGCGCACGGCGGTGCCCACCGTGGTGCCGGTCCCGTCGATGAGCGCGAAGCCATGCAGGGAAAGGTGGGTCTCACCAAAGGCGATGGTCCCCTTGATGCCCTCCGGCGGCAGGGGCTTCGTCCCGTAGCCGGGCGCGCGGTGGAACCGGTCGATCGGCGTGCCCACCAGCTTGTCCACGTCGATGGGCAGGTGCTCTGCCACCGAGCGCATCAGCTCTTCCGCCGCCGGGTTGACGTAGGTGATGATCCCGCGATCATCGGCGATCATCATGGGGTTCGGCGCGCTGTGGAGCGCGAGGAGCTGGAGCGTCTCGGAGGGGGCCATGGGGGTCTTCTCCTGGAGACCCCCTCTTCGGCCCAATGAGCGCGTACTGAAGCGAAGCGTCAGTACGACTTGTGCCAGGTCTGCCACGGCTGCGCCCACACGGCGTGCTCCTGGGCGGGCTTGACCCACTCGGTCGGGCGACCGGTGTGGCCGCCGGTGACCAGGGATCCCACGGCGTCGCCACCCTCGTAGATGCGATCGATCTGGCTGCGGATGTCCGCCACGTCGGCGTCGCTCAGGGTGCCGGTGGTGGTCGCCTTGTACAGCTGCACCGTGACCCGGACCGGGAAGCGCGCGTCCCGCTCGATGGCGAGGTCGTGGATCTCGGTGAAGGGGCCTTCGGTCTCGCCGTGGCCGATGACCGCCTGCTCCATCGAGCGCGTGGACGCGGCCTCGGCCATGGGAGCCATGTCCATCTGCACCGCACCGCCGTACCCCATGGAGCTGGGGCGCTTGGGGCGGGGCGCCTGCTTGAGCGGCACCTGGATGATGAGCACGGTGTCGAGTCCGGCGTCCGCGCGGGCGCCCTGGGCGGGAGTGGTCGCGTCGCCGCCCTGGGCCTGGAAGTCGGACAGGCGCATGGCCGTGTACGGCGCGCGCTCCCCGTCGGCGTTGAAGTAGAGGGGCTCGCTCATGTAGCCCTCGTCGTTCTCGACCACCTGGATGCTCGAGCCCTCCCGGGTTGCGACGATGGTCAGCACGGCAGGCGCGCCCGAGTACGACTGGTAGTTGTAGATCACCGGGGTGAACGTCGCTTCTCCCGACTTCGGCACCGGGAGTAGCGCGGCCTGGGCGGACAGGATCACGTGGCTGTCGCGCTCCGGGGCGAGCAGGCTCTCCTTGTCCCCCTTCCACGAGCCGCGGTCGTGCAGGTGGGTGCGGAGGTCCGACAGCAGGTCGGTCACGCTGACCGGGGCGAGCTCCTTGCCGCGGGCATTGCCCGAGAGCACCCAGAGATCGTCCATCTTGAAGTCGGCGGTCTTGTCGTTGAAGTTGTCGAAGCGGATGACCGGCATCGGATGCAGTGCGCCGGACTGGTCACGCACGCCGATGGTCATGTCGCTGATGTTGGGCCCGACCGAGCTGCCCTTGTACCGGCCGGTGTCCTCCCAGGTCACGTTGACCAGGGACAGGCCGTGCTTCTGCACCACCTGCTGGGACGAGCCGTCGTAGACGAGCTTCTCGACCCGCTGGATGGTCTGGTCGAGGGAGCGCGGCGGGCGGGCGAACACCGGCAGCCCGGACGGTGCGACGTCGGCCTCGGTCGCCGGCGCCTCGATGGCCACCGCGACCTCCTGGCCGTCGAGGGGAACGAGGGGCAGGCCGAGGCCGAGCAGGGCGAGGACGGAGAAGACGGGCGTGTGCATGGTGCCTCCCAGAGGATTCGTCCGGAGAACGAGGGGAGGCGGCGCGACCTTACAGCGGCTCTACTCGCAGGCCTCGCACACGCCGCGGATCTGGACCTCGCGGGCACGGGCGATCAGGTCGGCGGCGGAGCCATCGGCCTGCAGGCGCACGTCGCCGAGGCACTGGATGTCCCCGCAGCTGACACAGACGAAGTGCGGGTGGCCGCCCTCCGTCCGGATCAGCTCGAAGCGCCAGGTGTGATCGACGTCGATCCGTCGGAGCAGTCCTGCCGTGGCGAGGTCGTTCAGGTTGCGGAACAGGGTCGCGCGGTCCCAGCCGTCTTCGCCCAGCGCGTCGACCACGTCGGCGTGGGAGCAGGGACGTTCGGAGTCGTGCAGGTGCTGCAGCACGGCCATCCGCGGACGCGTGGCCCGCAGGCCGGCGTGTCGAAGTCGGCCGCGGAGGCGATCGGAGGTGCTGCTCGCGGAGGGGCTTGCCATGGCACTTCCATAGCCCGGCAAGCCCCAGGTCCGCTCACGGCGAGCGGAGTCCGTGGGTCAAGCGAGCAGGGCGCGCAGCGTCC
>MDTC01154098.1_pt1 | contig 10610 bp, 8 predicted proteins | sample 811181 | NCBI WGS metagenome assembly MDTC01 (sample SAMN05326644, study PRJNA326480) | marine metagenome | isolation source: seawater | place: Pacific Ocean: North | collected 2011 | reverse complement strand
TAACTGATATTCCATAATTACCACCAACAACTATAAAGATTAACCAAAGATAAGTCTCAGGTATTCTTTTTAATTGTTCAAAATAAAAATCTACTTTAGTTAACATATCTTGGTCTCCCCAAAACGTAGCATATCCTAAAATTCCTAATGGTGCAAGTATAAAACTACCTAGCACTAAGTCTAAAAATAAAGAGCCATTTCTTTTTGCTCTTTCATTTCCTGTTGCCATCTCTTGTAAAGCAATAGCGTGTTTTCTATTACTCTTTTCTTTTCTTCTTTCCATATAAGTGCCGACAGCTTTAGAACCTATATTAAATAATAATTTATAAGGTAACATATTATTCTTTCTCCTCAAATAATGAAGTCTTTAAGTTGTTTAATTCTTCTGAGTGTTTACCATTTACTCTAGCCTTTAATATTGCTTTAACATTCTTAGACCAATTAGGATTTTCTGCCCAACCTGTCTTAGCTATCTCATCAATAATATCTGCCTTAGTAGCTTCCCCTGCTTTATACTTTTCTATTGTTGCTCTTACATTTTTATAATGTGGTTTATTATCAACCCAGCTATAAAATTTATCTAAGCTTTCTGAAGGGTCTTTGAATTTTGCAACTTGTGTGTTGTCACCCTTTGCTTTAATTCTATCATCACCCTTTTCAGCAACCATATTAAAATAATTATTACCTTCTTTATAGAATCTACTTGTACCATAACCAGTTTCTTCTAAAGTTATTGCTAATAATATATCATCAGGTACATCTCTACCTTTATTGTTCTGATAAATTACTGATGCACTCTCCATTAAGAATTTCTTTTTATCTTCTGCTAGTGCTGGTAACTTACTATAATCTTTAGTCTTTTCTTTTTGTACTACTTCTACTTTAGGTTTCTCTTTAGGTAAGATAAAGTTATCTTGTGCTTTTAACATATCAGCATTTACTCCTGATGTACTTATTGTTGCAGCAATAACTCCTGCTTTTGCAGCATCTTTTATATTCATTTCCTTATTCTCCTTAATTGTTTTATTATCTTCTGTTAATGCTATATCCCCTGCATTAAATTGTCTTCGTTCTAATTTTGTTTCAGGTAATTTTCTACCTCCATTATCAAAATCTATTCCTAAATCTTTTGCTCTTTCTAATACAAAATTTCTCCAGTTTGGTAAAGGAGCTATTCTTTGAAAAAATCTTTCAGTTGCTTTATCTGTATTTCCTTTTAAATAATCTTTTAATATTTTATCAGTTTCATATGCAATACTACCAGCAGGAAAAGCTAAAAAGAAAGGTTGTCTTGAACCTGGTCCAATAATATTACTTGCAAGAAATTCAGGTAATACACCTGACATACCTGATAATCTAAAAGCTTCTGACCACCATTCGTCAGTATCAGCATCTATATCAGTTTGTACTTCTCCATATTTAGCAAGTTCTCTTAATTCTTGAATACCACCATACACAGGAATGGATGCTAGAATTTTTATCATAGTTCTTGCATCTCCATTTTCTACTCTTTGTAATATTTTATTTGTTTGAGCAGATTTAGCCATAGCCCACGACATAAATTGACCCATTAATCTAACCCAAGGAGTATTACTTTGAGTAAATAATAATCTATTTGATACTTGAGGAATAATTGCATCTCTATTTGAAGCTAAAATTCCAGCATCATTTAAATTCTTTTTACCAAGAGATGTTTTAACAGCATCTTCAAATGAATCACTTCCAATTTTTAATGCATCTTTTGCTGTAATTCCAAATCTATCCAAATCTCTAATTAATTTAGAACCTTTTGAAGAAGTTAATTTATTTCCTGCACTAACATATTTAGCAAGTTTTCTTGAAGTTATATACGCATCATTAGCACCTGCATTATATGCAAATCTTCTAGCAAAACCTGTTAACCATTCTAATCCTGAAATTCTAAAAAAGAAATTGTTAGCTGCTCTTAAACTTAATTTATCATTACCAAGCCAACTAGCATTTGCTGTCATCTCATCACCTTTTATTGCTAAAGGCTTTTGTAAAGATGCTCTAATTTCATTAGATTGTGCTATCCCCATATTTTTTGCAATACCTTTTTCACTTCTTGCAGTAAGACCAGTATCTTTTAAAGCTCTAAACCAAGTTGTCCAGTTTGTAGAATTAGTAAAAGGTTGAATTAAATCTCCTAAAGAAGCTATTGTTACTCTATCCAACATATTTAAATTAGATATTGTTGATAATGTTCCTGATAAAGCTTTTAATTGATTCTCTCTAACTTTTCCAAATCTATCAAAGTAAGCATCTACTGTATCATTAACTAATTTTATTTCTTTTTGAGCTAACAATCTCCATTTATCATTACCTGTATTTTTATATTTATCTTTTATTGATTGATAAAAAGGTTTTAAAAATTGTCCGTTTGCACCAAATCTTTGAGAAAACGCTATAGAGTTAGCAGACCTATTAACTAATGATGATAAAATTTGAGAAGCATCATTTACTAAAAAACCACTATCACTTAATAGCTTTTCAACTTTTGCATAATTACCTGTTAAAATTCTTTGTTGATTTATATGATTACTTAATGGTGTAATAATAAAATTATCACTAATTTTTTTATCATTAATAAAATCATCTACATTTGTTTTAACAACATTACCTGATGATATTTGATTTAATTTTTCTCTAAAGGTTCTAGCAGCATTTTTAGGATTTCTACTACCTTTGTTTTTAAATATTTCAGTTAAAACTTTTTCAAATTCTTTTGGATTTTTATTTATCTTATCAAAATTATATACTCTTGGAAAATAATCTTTAATGTTTTCTTTAGAAAATATACCTGCTTCATTATAAAGTTTTTTAAAATCATTTAAATACTTATTAATATTATTTTTTAATATTTTTTCTTGAGATGTTAATTTATTTTTACCACCTCTTAATGAATTAATAACATTAGTTTGTTGTGCAGGATTATAATTTTTTGTAATAGCAACTGCTCTCATTGTCCAATCTCGTTGAATACCATCTGCTACTTTTGATACAGAATTTTTAGCGTAAGGAGAATCAATATTTTGTAATAAAATTTTACTTAATTGTTCTGTCTTTCCACCAAATGCTGATAATTTAGTTGCTGTAGTTGTAGATGTTAATTCTCTTATTTTTTGTAAAGTTAATTTAACAGCTTCATTTTTAATAATATTTGTAGCTAAGGATTTATCTCCAACTTGTAATACTTTACTAGCTTGAATACCTTTTTGTAATCCTCCTAATACAGCACCACCTATAACCCATTTATTAATATCATCATCTTCAGCACCCCAAAGAGTACCAAATGAATACCCTACACCAGCACCAAACAAAGGTCTTGTTGTTGAATTTAAAACATATCTAACAGTTGAATCTGTAAAACTTTCATTTTGTTTTAATTTTTCTAAAACCTTTACATCTCTTTTATTTATTAATTCTGTTTCTTTTTGTAATAAATTAGATTGTTTTTTTACTAAAGCTTTTTTTTCTAACTTAAAAGCTTTTTTTAGTTCTGCTTTTTCATTAATTAACTTTTCTATTTTAGTCGCTGTTTTTTTAGTAAATTTTTCTTTATTAACTTGTTTAAATTTTTTTATATTATTTTGTATTCTTAAACTTTTCTTTTGATAACCTGGAATAATATCTTGAAAAGGTTTAGAGTAGTTATCTCCAGTTTTTTTAATTAAATTATTTAATGTTATAAATTCTTTATCTCCAACTATTTTTTGAATTTCATTAAATTCTTTTTTATTTAATCCTAATTTTTTAGCTTTTGCTCCATCAGCAGCTTCAATGACTTGAGCTAATTTTTTCTTATCAGCTCCTGGTAAATATTTACTTATTGTTTTAAAAGTTTTCATAGCAGCAGGACCTAAAACAGCAGCACTTCCTGCAGCAATCGCAGCTTCACCTGGTTTAATTTCTCCTGTTTTTACATAGTCTGATAACATTTTATCAAGACCAACAGTAACACCACCAATAGTTGCTAGTCCTTTATAAGACATGGTAGCAGCTCTTCCCCAAGGCGTTAGGTATGCAAGTAAATAAAAAGGGTCAAGTAACATAGATGCCATTTCCCCTGCTTGAGTATATATATCACTATCATATTTACCACCTTTAAATTTTTCAAATTTATTTAAAAGTTTTTGATTTTCAACTCCAGCATTATCTCTTAATACTTGTTTTAAATCTCTATTATCATCTTTAATATCAGTAAGTTTAGCCTTACCTAATCTAAAAACATTACCAAAGAATTGGTCTTGTTTATCAAAACCATAGGTAAATTTTCTAAACCAAGAAGGTTCTTCCTGATTAGGTGCTACAGTAAAAGTTGATTCTGTTTTAGGAGATTCTATTTCTTGTGAAGATTCTTCAGTAGTTAAATATTTATCAAAGATATTTGAATTAAATTTTGTAGTAGGTGGTGTTATAATAACATCAGATTGTTGTTCATTATTTATAACAACATCAGATTGCTGTTCATTATCTTGAGTAATATATTTGTCGAATATTGATGAATCGAATGTGTTTGTTTTTTCTGCCATGAGTCATTATACTGATTCTACTGAGTTAATATTTAAAGCAGCGTCTCTTTCTTTATTTTGTCTTTCTTCTTGTTTTTGTTTTCTTAATTTTTCCATTTCTTTTCTATAAATTAATCGTTCATCAGGTGACATTGTTGTATTAACAACATCTCGTTTAGCTGCTCTAATATTTCCTGCTTGTAAACTTTTATCTTTTCCTGATAATGTATAATTAGTAATACCATCTACTTCTTCTTGTATCGGTTTAACAATTTCTGTATTTATTATATTTTTTTTAAACTTCTCTAAGTCAGGTTTAGCTTTTTCATATTGTTTAGTTGTGAATGTTTTAGTTTTACCATCATCAAAGGTAACTTTTATTTGTTCTTTATTATTACTTTTATTTTCATTACTTTTATTTTCATTAACTTTATCTTGATTATCTTCAGGTTTTACAACACCTAAATTATCAATAAGTTTTTTATAATCTTCAGAATTATTATATGAATAATTAAAAACTCTGTTTTCTAAAGCTTCATCTTTTGTTATTAAATTATCTTTAATTAACGCAGCTAAAAACATATTATTAACTTCCATTGAAGTTTTAGACATTTTTCCGTATTCTAAATTTTGTAATTCATTTTGTATATCTTTTATTTTTCCAATATTTACTTCATTATTTTTATTTTTTGATAACTCAATTAAAACACCTGCATAAATATTAGAAACTTTTCTTCTGTCATCATCTCCTATAACTTTATTTGTTCCTTTAATAGTATTATCAAAATCAATTGTGTTTGCAGTTGGAACTACAATTAAATTACTTTCGTTTCTTAAAACATTTGAAAAACTACCACCATCACCTATAACTGCTCCATTAACAATGGCAGTTCCATATTGTTTTATTTTGTTTGCGAGAATACCATCCATGTTTGATTTAGAATAATAAGTCGTTAATTTGTTCCTTTCACCACCAAATTCTAAAAATAATTCGTCTGTATTTTTGTTAGTATTTGCATAATCTTTATACATTTTAAATATGCTAGAAGTTGTTTTGGCAAATTCACCACCTCCCTTTTTAAATTTAACTATATTCCCATCTCTATCTGTATCAAAATAATCTTTAAGATTTGGAATATTCATTTCTTTAGCAGCTCTTGCTATCAATGCATTATTATTTTTATCTGTATATTTATCTGACATTGCTGATAAATCTTTTCCTAAATTAAAATTAGCATCAGAAAATTTTGTATAGGTTTTACTGCTTCTATCAATATTACTATACAATCCACCTGAAACTGTAACAGGAATACCTACTAAAGAACTATCTTCATCTGAAATAGATTTTGAAGTTAAAACAGTATCATTAGATTTTAATGCTGTTTCTACTTGAGTAGCTAAATCTTTTTTTGCATTATTAGTTTCACCAATTATTTTTTTAATTAAGAAACTATTTCCTTTAGCCTCTTCTAAAGCTTTTGCTGTTACTTTATTAATATTAGCTTCTTGTATTGCATATTTCTTTTCAATTTCCTCAGCAGTTCCTTTAAGAGTATAATCAACAGTTGCTCCATTAAAACTATTTATCATTCTTGTTCTTTCTTTTTCAGGTATTAATTTAAAATTTTCTCCATAAGTTGCTATATAATATTGAGTAGCATAATCTTTTTCACTAATTTTTTTCTCATCAAAATTTTGTGCAGCAGACTTTAATGAATCATATTTCTTTTTCTCTGCATCATATGCCTCAATATCCTTTTTATATCTTGCATCTTTTCTTTTAATTAAAGAAGCTCTATTGGCTTGTAATTCTTCTGCTCTAATAGCAAACCTTTTTTTAGTGTTTTCCTCATCTGCTTTAATTGCACCTACAGCAAAACTTCCAAAATCTTTTAAACTAATTCCCATTATACATCTTCCTCTTCTTTTTCTACAGCAGCTTCTACTTTAGCTGGTAGTTCTGATTTAACTTTTGATAATAAACTTTTACCTAATACTTCTTCAGTAGGTTCAATTTTTTCTTTAGATGGTTTTTCTTCTTCATCTTCATCTATATTGACAGGAGTAACATCATCACCTGGTATTTGAGTATCAGGGTCATCTTCTGTTTCACCTTCATATAAAGTATAATCTTTAATGTCAGCGTAATCTGCAATAGCTATTAATAAATATATTGTAGGTTCTGCTAATAACATCATCATGTCAGGATTAAATTTACCTGAAGTATAACCTTTATATAAAATAACTTGTGCTAATTCATCTAAAGCAATACCTTCATCAATTATATCTACAATTTTTCTTAAAGTATCTTGTTCAGTTAATTCCATATATACAGCTCTCATAGCTTCTTCCTGGTCTGTAAACTCAGGTGGTCTTTCCCATGACTTAGGTGTATCAGGAGAGGCTGTTAAAGATTCTCCAGGAATAGGAGCATTAAAAGGATTAACACCCACTTCATCAAATTGATTTTGTTTTATTTTTTCTGCCATTATGTTCTATACTTCCTTACTTTTTTTGCAATACTTTTTGGTTGTTTACTAAATTGTTTACCTGATGCTTTAGCTTTTCTCTTTTCTTTTGTGGTTGCTGCATACTCCGAAGCACTTAAATTTCTTATTGCTGCAGAAGGCAAGTATCTTTCTCCAGTAACACTTGATTTCTTCCCTGATTTTGTACGCCATTTTTGTTTTCCCCAATTTTTTAAACTTTGTTGTGATTTTGATAAACTCATTTTATCCTTTATGTTTTTTCTGTACTTCAAATTTAGCTGTTAAACTAGCACCTTTATGTGGTACAAATTTACCAGTATGTTTCATTAATTTATAATTATTTTTTCTTTGTTTCATCCAATGAAATCCTTGAGGAGCTTTTATTGTTTTCATTATTTATAACCTCCTCCAGCTTTCTTATAAGCTTTAGCTAAAGCTTGTGCTTTTCTTGCTGACCATTGACCAGCTTTAGTACCATGTGATGCTTGACTTTTTATTCTACTAAATATTTTTTTTCTCATAGTAGGCTTAGTATAATTACCTGCTTTATTTACTGAACTTTTTGTCATACTTCCTTTTGTTTAATTACTACCTAATATATTCATATTTTTATAGTAATTCATTATTCTATTTCTTTCAACATCAGAATAAACATTTTTTAATAATTGTCCACCTGCTGAACCATACAAGTCTGTGCCACCATAAGTACCTGTTAAGTCTGTCATATTATTTGAACCATCACCAAAAGTATAAGCTAAATTAAAATCTGCTTCTTTAACTTGGTCTTTTGATTTAGTTAATATACCCTTAGCAAATGAGGAAACATTTGATTTTTTCATTATTGATTTAAATTTACCATCAGGTGCTTTTGCAAAAGAGTTATTTCCATTAAATGCAAATTCTGTACCTTCTTCATTTAGTACATTGTAATCACCAGTTCTAGTTAAATCAACATCAATTTTTTTAATAACGCCTGGGTCTAAAGAATCATAAATTTCTGTATTAAATGATTTATTTTCTATCATACTTCCAATATCTGAATCATTAATATAAGTACGATTTTCTATTGCTTTCTTTTTTAAATCACTAAAATATCTTTTAGCTGTATCACTATATTGTGATGTTGTTCCTTTGTAAGCTTCATTAATTGTATCTGTAATTAATTTATCACTTTGTTTACTACCTTGTACAAACCATTTATTACTTCCTAATGTTTGTTGATTAATTTGAGAAACATCTAAAGTACCTGCAGCTAATTGTTTTGAAGCTTCATCACTTGTTAAAGTATAAACTTGGTCTAATCCATCTGATACTTGAACTGTACCTTGTTTACCTTTAAAAGGAGAATATTTTTTACTTATATTTTTAGCTGAGTTGTATAAATTTTTAGCACCATTAGAAATTTTTGTAAAAATATTTCCTGTGCCTTTAGGTGCAAATTTAGTAAATCCTTGTTTTATAGAACTTGTAATACTTGTAAAGGCTTTACTTACTCCAGTATTAAAAGCTTGGTAGCCAGTTCTAATTGAGTTACCAACATTACCTATAGATTTAAGAAAAAGATTAGTTGAGTTCATAAGTCCAGTTTGTCCTCCAGCGACACCTATCATATTACTTAAACCACCCAACGCATAAGGCATAGCAACTGCTAAAGCAATACTACCTAAAGGTCCTAGCTTTTTATTTAATCTAGCTACCCCTCTCATAGTTGCTTTACCAACTTTTTTTATACCTTTAGCGACACCTTTAAATGCTTTGCTTATAGGTTTTGTTACTGCTTTTGCTGTTTTTTTAATTGCTCGTGCTATACTTCCCATATTATTTTCCTTAGTTAAATTTTCTTAATGCTGTTTTTAATTTCATTTTGTTTACTCTTTTAATACCTTTACCTGATTTATTTATTCTAATCCAGTTACAATACTTATCTTCACCTATGTCTTCTGCTAATCTTGTTGCAGTATATTTATATATTTCTTTTAATTTATTTGATGCAGTATTTACTGTTTCTATATGCCAACAAATATCTCCACTATTCCAATCTAAATTTTCAAGAACTCCTGTTTTTAAAAATCTTTCTTCAACATCTTTATTTAAATAAGCCCAGTTAGTAAATGCGTATGCAACATTAGTTGTTGGGTATTTAAATATATTAAATTGATTTAATGACAAAGAAGGAATAATTTGTTTTGCTATATCTCTATCGGAAAGAGTGTTATATTTAACAAAATTCCTATATAACCTTATTATGTCTATTATATCACTATTATTGACCATTGTCAATACTTAATTATTATTTAACTTTCGTTTTTTCCGTCAATTCTATCCCAAATATTTAAAGCAAAACCACCCAATGTTTCAAGAGTTTTAGCTCTTCCTGCATCAGAAGCTGCTTCATTTCCTAAAGCTGCGATAGCTAAATTAGTTTGTCTTTCTTCAGCACTTTGAGCTGATTCATATTCCCATTTAGCTGCATCTCTCATTTCTTGCCATAAAAAAGATAATGATTGATTACTCATATTAAAAGCGTTCATTGCATTAGCTTGATTAACAGCATTAGTTCCTGCAGTATTAGCTGTGTTTAATTGTCTTCTCCATGCAACATTTGATTGTTCAATTGCTAAAGAGTTCTGTGTATTAAATTGATTTTTATTATAATCTAATTGAGAATTAAATTGTTCAATTTGACTATTTAAAGTTTCTTGTAATCTCTGTGCTTCTAAATTATTATTTTGATTTAATGCAGCTACTCTATCAGCTTCACTAATATTGTATTGAGTCATTGCATCATTTCTTGCAGCATTTTGAGCATTAATTGTTGATGCTAAACTTTGTGAAAATTGTTGAGTTTGATTATCACTTGTTGCATTAAACTGTTGAGCAGCATTAGCAGCAGCTTGGTCTGATAACATTGCTTGTTGTCTATTTTGTGTATTCAATACTTCAGCTTGTTGAGTATTAGTTAAATTAGTCATATCCATTTTTAAGAATGATTGAGCATTTAATATTTCTCTTTGCTGAGCATTAGTTAAATTAGTCATATCCATTGTAGCTAACTGTACAGCATTTTGCATAGTAGCTTGTTGACTATTATTTAAATTTTGTAATTCAAAAGTTCTAAATAAATTAGAATTAGATATTGCAGTTTGTTGCTGATTGTTTAAATTTAAAACATCCATACCTGCAGTAGTTTGAGCATTTGCTAAAGCAGTTTGTTGATTAACATTTAAATTTGCTAAACCCATTTGCTGTTGTAACTGTGCGTTAGTTAAACCAGCTTGTTGTAAGTTTGCTAAGTTTGCTAATCTTACTTGTTGTTGTTGATTAGATGAAGCTAAGATAGCTTGTTGACTATTCATTGCATTAAGCTTAGTTAACTCTTGAGCAAATTGACCTGTCATCATTTTTGCTTTCATGTCATTCTCAGCATTTACTAATTGAGTTTGAAAGTTTTGCTGAGCAGTTAGTACACTAGCTTGTTGTTCATTGCTTAAATTTTGTGATGCTCTTTGTTGTAAAGCTGTAGCATTTGATTGTGCAATAGGTAATGCATTTTGTATAATAGCATTTACTAAAGCATCTCTACCAATAG
>MDTC01244762.1_pt1 | contig 10611 bp, 10 predicted proteins | sample 811181 | NCBI WGS metagenome assembly MDTC01 (sample SAMN05326644, study PRJNA326480) | marine metagenome | isolation source: seawater | place: Pacific Ocean: North | collected 2011 | reverse complement strand
GCGGGGGCTTGATCAAAATAAGTGTCATGATGGAAACCACCACACCGATCCCAAGAAAAATCAATACCCGTTTACCAAAATGGGTTCGTTTAAAACACAGCAAAATCGCTGCGACCAAGGTCATTGCAAGAATGATCACATCCGCAGCCGTGAGATGTTTGAGCATCGGACTTGATACGCCGTCCGCTGTCTTCCAGAGAATCGGATGACTCGATGCAAGCAATGGACCGAAGATCGCCATGAATGCCACGAGCCCAATCCATGCAAGCCCAATCCTCGCGCCCCAACGTCCGGTCATATCCAACAACACCCCCGCGAGAAAACTCCGCGGGCGCTTGGCTGGCAACGGTTGAGGTAGAGATTGTGGGTCGTTTACGGCGGTCATCGTTTAGGCATAATCCTTATTCATAACTCACACGTGGGTCGGCCATGGCATAAAGCACGTCACGCATGATCTCACTGGCTAGTCCAATCAACCCGCCGATGAGCGTGGTGCCCATCAGCAGTTCACGGTCTTTCATAAACGCAGCCTCGACACCAAGCTTGCCCATCCCAGGGATCGAGAAGATGTTCTCCACAATCACCGAGCCCACAAACAACGCGGGGATGATCGACGCTGCCACGGTGATCAAAGGCAACAAACTGTTGCGAAACACATGGCGAAACAGCACGTCATGTTCACTGACACCTTTGGCACGCACCGTGCGGACATAGTCGCTGCGGATGTTATCCAGCACCGAACCACGCATCAGTTTGGAGAGCACGGCAAACCCGCCATAGGTCAAACAAAACACCGGCAAAACCAAATGCCAGATCGTGTCCAGCAAATACCCACGCTCAAAACCATTACCAGTAAACGCAGGCAAAAACCGCATGCTGTCGGCCTCAAGTGAATGTAACCCCGCAGTCGGGAACCACCAGAGATACTGCTTGTTGGCAAGGTACGAAATCAACAACACCCCTGCCAGAATCACCGGAAAACTCCAGAGCGCGATCATGGTAAACCCGCTGGCAATGTCGAACCATTTGCCGCGATGTCGTGCTGCGTAAATACCCGTGAGAATCGCAATGCAGTAAATGATCGGGATGGTGATGACATTAAGCAGCACCGTCACCGGCACAGCTTGAGCCAACATCTGCGTCACCTTGCGACCACGCAGTGATTGCCCCAGGTCCGGCCACTTGATTGCAGGTCGGCTAAAGAGAATCCGCTGACGCCCTGCCAACTGTGATTGCAATAGGCTGCGGAGTTCACGCTGTTGATTGAGCTTCGTTTCCGCTTTGGTCACGCGGTTCAGATCACGCTCAAGAATGTTCGGGCTCAACTGCTTGATCCAAGCGAGTCCCGCATCAACATCCACAAGCAATTCACGCACCACCGACACCGCATCGGTCGGCTCGATGTCCTTGTACTTGGCCATGTTCAAAACCAGGTCATCCAACGCGCGTGGCGTGCCGAGTTTCGGAAGTAAGTCATCTGCGGCGATCACGTCGGACATCGCCTGCATCTGCTCATCGGTAAATGTCAGTTGCGAGGTATTGAGAAAACCAACGGGGGAAACCTGATTCACCCAACGTCCGTACTGCACAATGGCAGGTTGATCCAAACCGTAACGTCGTTCGAAATACTCACGGATTCGGCGGGCTTCATCGCCTTCGGTTTGGGCGCCCTGCTCATTGAGAACATTGCCACCAAAACCGCCCGGTGCAAAAGCCATGACAAAGAACACCACCGCCGTCACGCCAATGAGCGTGGGGATCATGAGTAAAAGTCGGCGGATGATGTAAGTCAGCATGGTGGTTTTCGTTTTAAACCGCCAAGACGCCAAGAACGCCAAGGTCGGAAAGAGAGTCTCAAATCAATTGTTCATCAACCGTATTGCCAACATCACACAAGTTAAAATCTCAGATTGAACTTGGCGTCCTTGGCGTCTTGGCGGTTATCTGCCTTTTAAAAAAATCACAAGCCCCAACGTTGCAATTTACGGGGGACATACCATTCTTCCACGTCGTTGATGCCGGTCTTTACACGCAGGACATTCTTGACGCGCTTGTCCATGAAGAGCACCGCCTTGGTGGTCCAGAGGAACGTGTAGGGTTGGTCTTCATGGAGGATCGCATGAACCTTATGCCAAAGTGCCATGCGTTTGTCTTCATCCATGGTGATGCGGGCTTCGTCGATGAGTTTGTCCAGGTCTTTGTTGATGTAGTGAATATAATTGTCACCACCATCAGCCACCTGATCGGAATGGAAAATCTGGTTGGGATCGCCTTCAATCGTACCTGACCAACCCAATGTCATCGCATCAAACTGACGCTGCCCGATGCGCTGGATCATGATCGACCACTCCAACGGATCCGGCTCCATGGCAATACCCGCTCGTGCGTAGGCATCCTTGAGATAGAACGCCATCTGTTTGTAGTTTTCACTGGAAGCTGGGTAGATGAGTTTGAAGGTGAACTTTTTGCCGTCAGCAGACTCGATCACACCATCACCATCACGGTCTTCAAAGCCAGCTTCCTTGAGCAGTGCCTTGGCTTTGTCCGGGGCGTAAGGCCAAAGTTCGACATCAGGATTGGCCTGCTTGCCCAGGCGATGGAACGGGCCACTGCATGGCGTTGCCAATCCGACCATCAGATTTTTGGACATCTGGGCGCGGTTGGTGAGCATGGTCATGGCCTGACGCACACGCTTGTCCGCGAAGATGGTTGGCTTGCCTTCCTGCATCTGATTCCAGGCAATGTAACGATACCCGCCGGTGATGGTTTCAAACTCAAAGAGTTGTTTTTCCTTGAGCAGTTGTTCGTCTTCCTTGAGGGCAACATACTGTTCAGGTGTCGGGCCGTAGCGGTCGAGTTCACCGTTTCGGAAGGCAACCAGTCGTGCGTTGTCATCGAGAATTTCGCGGTAAACGATGCGGTCAATTGCGGGTGCAACGCCCCAATACTTGTCGTTGCGAACCAGTTCGATCTTGCCTTCGCCGGGCTTCCAATCCAGTGGGTTGTCCGCCAACTTGTACGGGCCGGTGCCGAAGAGTAAACCGGTGGATTCGTTGAACTGGGCTTCAGTGAATTGGCCGTAAAAATGCTTGGCAAGGATCGTGATCCCTGCACAGACATCAAAGCCCTTGAAGTAGGTTTCCTTGAGTTTGAAAGTGACTTCATACGGGCCGTTGGCTGTGACCGATTCGACCTTGTCGTAGTAAGCACGATCGCGCGGTGCTGCAACTTTGGGATTCATGATCCAGTCGAAGCTGAAGACCACGTCTTCTGAAGTGAACGGCTTGCCATCAGAGAAGGTGACGTTATCGCGAAGCTTAAAGACGATGGTCAAACCGTCATCGCTGATCGTCCAACGCTTGGCAAGCATGGGTTGCCACTCAAGTGTCATCGGATCACGATTGGCAAGCGACTCCATGACGTGGTCTTCAAGCACACGCTGGTAAACATCGGATGAGATCAACGGCGTGAGTTTGCTGACCGTCGAACCAAAGGGATAAATCACCCAGTCACCGGTGGCATAGTCCGGCTCATTCATCGGCGCAAGAATCCGTGCAAACGGTCCATCGGCATCGAGGTTGGTCTTGCCTGTTTGTGTGGTGGTTGTAACGTGTACACCAGATGCGAGCTTATTGGCAAGCTGGGTGAGTTCGTCACCTTGGGCATCCAATGTCGTCTGGATTTTGCTGAGTTTATCCCACTGCCGATCATCCTGGATCATCTTGAACCAGAGCGTGATGAGAATCGCCACAAGCAGCAGGCAGACGATCCAATCCTTCAAACCAAATCGGTTGTCCATGAACTGTCCTTCGCCAGTTAATTTCGAAGCTGTTTCAGTGATGAAGATTGTAACGCAAAGATGGACTTAGCGGTGAGATTTACGCGATCGCGGGTCGAGTTTATCGCGCAGGGCATCGCCGACAAAGTTGAGCCCCATCAACGTGAGTCCGAGTAACACGCATGGCCAGACCAACAGCCACCAGCGCGTAAACGAGCCAGTGAGTCCGATGCTCGCCAGTTGTTCGGTGCCTTCGGATGCCAGATTGCCCCAGCTTGGCATCGGTGCCTGGACACCAATTCCCAGGAAACTCAGGAAGGATTCCTGCAAAATGGCATTGGGAATGGTCAACGTCGCATAAACAACAATAGGACCGACCAAATTGGGTAATAAATGGTACCAAAACGTCCGAACGGGTCCGACACCACAGGCGCGGGCGGCTTCGATGAAGGGTTGCTCCCGGAGACTGAGTACCTGCCCGCGAATCACGCGCGCTAACGTCAACCAACTCACCCCGCCGATGGCAATGAGCAACGTCAGTAACTGTGACAACTGCACTGCCCATGTGTCGGGCATGACCCACTTGGCGACATGTTCAACAAAAGGTGACAACGCCAGATCAAGCAACACCACCAACAGGATGTAAGGCAGACCAAAAAGCACATCGACAATGCGCATCATCAATGCATCAACTCGGCCACCTGCATAGCCTGCGATCGTCCCCCAGGTCACCCCGATCCCCACGGAGATAATCGCAGCACAGATGCCGATCCCCAGACTAATCGCCCCACCGAGTAAACACCGCCAACCCAGTGATCGACCAAGGCCGTCACTGCCTAACCAGAATGTGCTTCCGGGGGCGGTGTTGATCAGTGTGTAATCCTGCGCGTCATACTGCTTCAGTGACCAGGGCAGACTCAACAGACATGGCAGTGCAATCCCAAGCAGCAGCACCGCACCAATCAAGCCGGCACTTAACCGCCACTTTGTTCGACGCTGAGGCAATGTACTGAGAATCGGCTCCATGAGGACATTGTAGCGACATGCCTTGTTGATGCTCGTTCTGTCCAACGACTCGCCAAGTTCGCGCTCAACAAAAAACAGTCGCTGGCATGATCACCAGCGACTGCATGAATTGAGTGTTGTGTTTTAATCGCCTGTTAATTCAATCACCAACCGACGGAGGAGTTCTTGCCTTGCTTGGTGATTTGTTTTTCATCTTCCCATACTGCCAGGCCGGTCTTCACGTCGACCAGTGACATCTGGAAGGTGAAGGTGGTTTGACGGATTTTGCCTGCTTCAGCCTTCTTTTCCAGAATTTTGAACGTCAGCGAGTAGTCGACCAACTGCAGTTCGGGGGTATACTGCGTGCGGTCTACTGCGGTGTTTTCGCGGGCATACTTCGAAGCAATGTTGCTTTCACCGCCTAGATCGCCCTTGTCATTGATGGTGACAATGGTCTGGGCGACACCGGCTTTATTGAGGGTCACACGGATTTTCTTGAGCACCTCATCACGGTCGATCTGCTGCGAGGTGTTGTTCACGTAGCGGTCGATGGCAATGACCGACGGACGCGAGATCATCTGTCCTGTGGCATCCATGTGACGGCCGAGTCTGCCAGAGTTGAGCAGCGATTGGGACATGGCGGCAGCGGCGTCGGCAGCATCCTGAATGTCCAAACGGCGGATGGTGGTGATCGTCTCGGGACCTGCCGGATCAATGCGGTGGGCACGTTCGCTTTCACAGCCGACTATCAAAAACAGACTGCCAATGGTCAAGGTGGCAACGAAGGTGCGAATAAGTGTATTCATGGTTAATTCCTTTGTGTATCGTACGAGCTTATTGGTCGGATATTACGTGTGATCAGCTGCCGGGTTCAAGCAATTTGAGTTTAAAATCCACGGTATTCTTTGTCGGAGCCATGCCCTGGATCATGCTGGTTTCACGGCCTGCCAGTGAGATTTGTTTCCAGGTTGAGAGCGGCGTGTCGATGAGCATACCTGCCTCGTCGAACCACTCAAAACGGTAGTTGAATTTCGCGCGTTTGTTGGTCCCGTTGTAAAGCTGGGCCTGAACTCGCAGAAAACCATCCGGTGTATGCGAGGAGATCAACTGCTGGAGTTGAGCTTTGTTGGACAGTGAATCGTCGGTGATCACGCGTTTGTCAAAGACGATGTGTTTATCAGCTTTTGACTCAGCGGGTTCGTAGGTATTGACGGTCTGACAGCCGGTCACCATCACGGCGAGCAGCACCAGTAGTGTTAATTGTGTAAAGCGGTTTGCCATGTCGAGCTTCCTTTCCCAAAAGAAAATTGCATGATGGTCATGGGGGTATGCGGTGCAATGCTGCGGACAAACACCACGTTGATTTTACCGGGAATCAAGGTGACCGGCGCGGGTGAGCCGGCATGGTCATCCAAATGAATCACACGGTCAGCAGGTGTGGGGAATCGGGCGACCTGAAACTGCTTGGGGAGCGATGACCAGCAGCGTTGGTCGGCTTCGTTGGTTGCGACCTGATACGCCCCGGCAGCAAGTCGGATTGCCAAAGCTTCCCAACTGTTTTGATCTTTGACGGTTTGCCTCAGACCATAGGCGATCGCTGCCTTGGATGCTGCGGAGATGATCGTGCGGGTGATCGTCACCGGCAATTCATTATCAAATTCCTGGGCAATGATGCTATCCATATCCGCAACCAACTGCGTGCCATAACGCTGGCCCTGAACATTGACATTGAGTTGTCGCAGGAAATTCGGATGCATCTCCAGGGTCGGGAAGTTGGCCCCGACATAGTCCACGTCTTTGGCAAAGAGAAATACCGGGATATCCAGCCGAAACTCACCGCGTGAGGGTGCGACGCCCGTGGCGAAGATCACATATGTCATCGGCGCGATCCCCTGCTTGCCCGACTGCACCGCTTCGAGCATGTTCAAATCATCCTGCACGTAGCGATTGGAAGGTACCATCCCCGAAACACGCTGCATGGATTTGCGAGCCCGTTCCATATCCGAACCATCTGCCGCATCGGCAAAGAAAAACAAGCCTTGCATCCACTCGGCAAACGGATTCACATAGTCTGCGTACGCGTTGTACTGCTTGATATTGGCATAGTGGTTGGACATCGCACGATTAAAACCAGGATCATTGCTGGTGCGACTGACGTTGACATTCTTTTTCTGAGCGACAGACGAAGCTGACTGCTGGGCTTTTTCAATCCGTCTGGCATTGCGATTTACAGCATCCACCTGGCGATTGTAGGAACGGATCAAATGCACACGGGCAGCAGCATAGTCGCCTAGCTGCAATTGATTCAGCGCCCGGTAAACACTGAGCATCACGCGATCTGAATCATAACCGCGGTAAACAAGATTATTCATGTTGGTCACCGAAGCATAGACTTCTTCGGAGACACTGACATCAGGCTTGTTGTCGATATGCTCGATGGCCTGTTCGGCGACATTGAAACTGGCCTGGCTGCCTTGCAGATCACCCATCTCACGGCGGATGGTTCCCTGCTCAAGATGCGCGATCACACGATCCACGCCACGACCTTCCTTATCGACAAAGTCGTTGATCAGGGCAGAAGAGAGTTGGAGATTGCCCGTTCGGTATGCCTGCTGAGCATGGCGCAGGGTTGCATTGCTCTGACAGCCGATCAGGAGGCATGCGCAAAGCAGCATCACGCCCAAGGAGCACGGTCTTTTATAATCCCCCAAATGTCTTGCTGACGTCATCATGCCATCCATGTATCGCAACTGTCGGACCTCAAGCCTTGTGATTGATTTCGTGTTACTGAGTATACACAGGAATCATGTTGCCGATGCAGTATCATTGCAAATTGTCCTGCTGCGATTGGGCAAACCAGCCCAGTGTCCGCCAGTGGTTAAACCACATCGTCAAACGCTCCTGAACGAATGCCTGCTGCTTGTCATCACATTGACTTAAGAGTTGCTCCAGGGCATCGGCCAGTGGCAGGCCCTGTTGCAGATGCATCAGCAAACGATACTGCAAAGGCCCCAAGGCATGGGCTTTGACCTGGTTATTTTCGCGGTGGATTGCCCAGTGATGTGTGCCATGAGCAGGTATGAGAATCGGTCCTTCCGGATCGTTTTCTGTCCTGGCGGTCATGCGCAATTCAACCAGGTTCCAATCCTCAGCAAAGAGTCGGACATCCGACTGAAACTGCAGTGGCTCGGTTAACTGTTTTTCCTGCTCCACAGCATCCAACTCACTGAGATCCAAAGACGGTAATTTCGGCGCGTCAAAGGCATGGATATAGAGATATTCCAATTCCGCTGCCTGCACCCAGACTTCACGGTTGTATTGCTGATGCATACTCATGAATGTCACCAGTAAACGGGATAAATCGCGCAACGAAGCCGAGTCCGATGGGAACTGTTGGAGATAATCCATTACCAGTTGTGCAAACTCACGCGCCCCGGTGAGTCGGGCAAGCAATGGGTATTCCTGCTGCATCGTCGAGAGAATCCGAAACCAATACTGTTGATTGTAGGTCTCCAGGCGATCCGAGCCAGTGAGCCCAAGATCATCTCGTCCGACAAGCTGCATGACAAGGGACATCTCATACTTCTCGGACTGCATGCGAAAATTGGCCTGTTCATCAAGCAGGATCAGTGGCTGACTGATGGCATGACCGAATTGCTGTTGGAGTTTTAATAAGGATGGTGGGATGGTTGGCATGAGGTTTTACCGTGCATAATGATGTTCGAAAAAACTGAACGATCAACGCTTACAGACATGAACATCTTGCCCAGCATCTTGATATTCGCGGGCAATATTGGCTTGGGCCATGGTTTGATCAAAGGTTAAAAAGTCCGCGTCCCATTCCAGGATGGTACTGACCCCGCCTGTCTGCTGATAGACATAGCGGTACATCTCCCAGACGATGTCTTTGACGGGATGGTTGTGCGTATCCAGCAGCGTGCCGTTGGGTAATTCCGTGTGTCCTGCAACATGACATTGAAGCACACGGCTGTAGTCAATGTGTTTGAGGTATGCCATGGGATCGAATTGGTGATTGACCGCAGAGACATAGACATTGTTGACATCAAACATCATGTATGTGCCGGACTTGTCGATGACGCGTTGATAGAACTCCCATTCGGGCATTTCCGAGTTGTCAAAGGCGACGTAGCTTGAGAGATTCTCAAGGGCAAATGGAATCTCCATAAAGTCCTGAACAATCCGCGCCTTTTCTGCGATGAAATCGGCATACTCGGCGGTGTAGGGAATCGGCAGCAGATCGTGATAGTTGTGACTACTGCATCGCGTCCAACACAAATGATCGGAAAACCAAGGGGTTTTTGTGTGTTTGCAAAGCGTCTTGAGTTTCTTGAGATACGTAAAGTCCACATCCTCTGCCGAAGCGATGCTCAGAGAAACGCCGTGCTGAACCACGGGATAGTGCTCGAGAATCCGATCCAGATTTTCGCGTGGCGGTCCGCCGTCGACCATGTAGTTTTCAGAGATGATCTCAAAAAAATCCACCTTGGGGCGATTGGCAATGATGTGTGCAATGTGCGGCACACGAAGTCCAATGCCGATCCCCAGGTTCTTAGCGCGATAGGTCATGACTGCGTCCCCATAAGTGATCCCAAATCGTATTCGTCAACACGCCAATGCCACGACCCCGCACTCAAATGAGCATGAGTCGGGGTCGTTGCCGGGAGTATAGATTGTTATATTAACCAGCCAGTTTGGCTTTGAGTTTCTGAAGCTTGGCAGCATCGACATGACAACCGCCTAACCCCTTGCATGCATTGAGACCTGCACAGTCATGCGGTTGCCCCGCTTCTTCCAATGGGATGCCTGCCTTTTGAGCCAGCTTCTTGAGCTTTGCGGCATCGACGTGACAGCCGCCCAACCCCTTGCATGAATTGTGGCCCGCACAATCGTGAATCTCCGAATACTTCTGCATGTCCACGGCCTGTGTGGTTGGCACAGTTTCGGCAGGTGATGTGTTGGCCGAACTGTCACCTTGTTCGCTGCAGCCTGACATCAGTAGTCCAGCAGCGGTCCCCATCAGGCCGGTCAGTGCAAGGCGAGCGTAGGAAGGTTTGGTAGCAGATGCTTTCATGAGGTGTTCCTTAAATGGTTGGTAACAGGTCAGCCGTCCCGACCCCTTGTCGTTTGGCTTATGTCTACATCAACATCGCCTGGGCCGAATCTATTCCAATGATCATTTTTATGCGCCATGAATCGCCGGTGTCTGTATAATGCCAGCATCAGGAAAAAGAGAACACAAAGGGCCTAAAGCAAGTTACATGTCCAGCGCGTCGACCGTGAATATCGCCGCCCATCTGCCACGGATGGCAAAGGCACAGCCAGATCAGGTGGCTATCCATTGTCCTATGCGCCGAGATGCGACAGGTCAGATGACCTATTCGCAGATCACCTATGCGCAATTGGAGACCTACAGCAATCGCATTGCCAGCGGTCTGATTGCCAGTGGGGTCAAACGTGGTGATCGTGTTGCGTTACTCGTCCCGCCGGATAGCGGCAAGGATTTTTTTGCCCTTGTATTTGCACTGTTTAAAGTCGGTGCGGTGATGATCTGCGTGGACCCGGGTATCGGCACGAAGAACATGGGCAAGTGTCTGACGCAGGCCAAGCCTTCGGTTTTCATCGGTATCCCCAAAGCTCAAATTGCACGCAAGCTTTTTGGCTGGGCGCGTAAAACCGTCAAGCTGCCGATCACCGTTGGGACATGGCCAGGGCTGACACTCAAAAAAATCATCGCTCACGGGCAGGACGGGCCGGTGATGGCAGACACACAAACCGACGAAACCGCTGCCATCCTTTTCACCAGCGGT
>MDTC01198502.1_pt1 | contig 10611 bp, 22 predicted proteins | sample 811181 | NCBI WGS metagenome assembly MDTC01 (sample SAMN05326644, study PRJNA326480) | marine metagenome | isolation source: seawater | place: Pacific Ocean: North | collected 2011 | reverse complement strand
GGGGTACTATGAAAGAAATTTACTCATTTGCCTGTTGGTTTAGAGATATAGGATTTGGACCTAAAGTAAAAAATATTGAAAAAGTTTTAGTTAACCCTGGAACTGAATATGAAGATACGGTTTGGTGTTATGAACAGGAAAACCTAAGAAAAGATCCTAATTCTTATCAATGGGTGGAAAAACTTACTGAAAAGGTAAAAGAAGATACTGGTAGAGAGGTTTTATATGAAGATACTAGATTACAGAAATTGGCTCATGATTTACATTATGAACCCGATGGTTTGATTTCTATTTTTCATAAGGAAAAAGCTTTAAAAAGGGAGAATGATTCTTTCATACATTCAGTTGCTTCCCCTACTGACCAACAATATAAAGGTGTTAGATATGATCTTTCAGTTGCATACGCAGATGATTGGAGAGTACCTAAATTTTTTGACCATGATCAAAGAACTATAAATCATTATTACACCGATGAGTTTAGAGAAAAAATAGCTAATAAATATTCTGACGAAGCTGAAGCTGCTGTCAAATCTTAATTATGTCCTGGTCTAAAAAGTTAGGATTAGCTTTTATACACATTCCTAAAGCTGCTGGTACATCTATTTTAAAAACACTTTCCCTAGAACCTCTTTTTTATGGGCATAGAGCTTATCATTACCACCCTAAATGGAAAGATCCAAATTATACTTTTTTTACAATTGTTAGAAATCCTTTATCTAGAGCTGTTTCTGCTTATGAATTTATTAAGATGGAAGAATCTTCTTGGCATAATGAAGATAATCCCCATCGTTTAAAAAAAATCTATGATAATCTTTCCTTTCCAGAAAGCATTAATGTGATTAAAGAATGTTTAGCTAGGGAAGACACGTATAAAGCCCCTGTCTGGTATCCTCAATATAAATGGATTTGTGATGATAAAAGAAATATAATGGTAGATAATATTTTACGTTTTGAAAATATACAAGAGGATTTAAATCAATTCTTTGAAGAAAGAAACTTACCGCCAACCAAACTAGAATTCTGGAATGTATCTAAAAAAGTAAACTACATGGATTATTATGATGATACTACCTTGGAACAAACCTATAACATATACAAGGACGATTTCGAACTTTTCAACTATTCAATTTAAATAAAAATCCTCACAAAGGGGAAGTGTGTGGGTGATAATATGGGGTATCCCAGCACTAATACGATATAAGTATATACGCCCCGACGTCAAGATCCGTGTTCGAGTTACAGGTACGTCTAAACTTTTCTACCCAATATCCCCGCATATATGGACACTTATTACGCATGGGATACAGCGCATATATGGCGCGCATACGTGGTATGTGGTTCCGTGTATGTAAAGTATTACGTACGCAATGTGCAAGCCGTAAGTGCTGGATACGTAAGCGGTAAGCCCCCACCCCCCACCCCCGCCTTCCCCACCACACGTGACCCAACCTGACACGTTTTCACGTATATATTTTTTTTGTGTTGAGAGGCTTGTGTTCGGGCAATAAAAAATGTAACGGCAAACGCGGCTCATGTAACATGATGTTGCCATAGCTTGTAACTAGCTCACGTGAGATTCGTTTAATAGGTAGGTGGTTTACCGGGGTAGGTAACATACTCGGGTTACCAACACGTGAGCAAAAAGCCCACAACGAGGAACCCGCAATCAAACGTTATATCTAACACCCAGCCACACAACGATTAGTTGGTTTGGGTTGAGGACCGTATATACAGATGAAATGAACACGCTATCATAGATAAAGTTTTTTCGCGTGCTGGATTATTATTATGCTACCCCACAATCGACAATGCTATCTCCCTTAAATTTTTTTTGAAATACCTTCTGCTGCTACACTCATTTGACTTCTCTCATTCCTAAAATAAATCCTACCACTATCATGATACAAGCAAATACTAACACAACTTCACCAATACCCATTTTAACCTAACCTAAAATTGATTGGTAAGATCATTCTCACCTTAACCGCTCTACCTCTTTGCTTACCCGGTTTCCACTTTTTACTTCGCTTGATCACCCTAAGTGCTTCCTCATCACAACCAAAACCTATACCTTTTATCACTTGAATCTCACTTAATGACCCATCTTTTTCAACTACAAATTGAACGAACACCCTACCTTCAACACCCATTCGCCTTGCTTGAACAGGGTATCTCATGTTAGTACCTATGTACTTGTAAAAGGCATTCATGCCACCAGGGTATTCAGGTTGATCCTCTACTATTGTGAATATCTCCTCGACTTCCTCTTCCGGCTCCTCAAATATGATTTCCTCTATTATTGTTTCCTCCTCAAATTCAATGTCCAATTCTATCTCTATTTCCTCCTCTATTTCCTCCTCATCAGGCACTTCAACTATCTTAGGTAATTCAATTTTAGGAGGTGGGGGAGGTGGTTGTTCAGTTGGAGGTATTTCCATCAAATCTTCAAAGTTGTCATCAATAGAACCTAAATCCATACCTGCTCCCCTGTCATAAAACTTCCACTCAAACGCAATTATAACCAGAAGTAAACTTACAATCAACCCAATGTTAAAAAACAAACTTCGGTAACGTTCTAAATCAGCATTAGGGTTTTTCTTAATTGTTGTCATAGCACCTACCTAAAATAAACTAATAATATACCCAACAAAGAATAGCAAACCATAAAATACAGCTATAGTCAATATAGCACTAAGTAGACCTGCAACGTGATTAGCTATTAACATTATGTTGGAAATTTTTTTACTCATTAAACTTAATTATACACTCGCGTTCCCAATCAAACCATTTTAAACGCTCGTACTGTGATACATATAGTTTAAGTACCTTACTTTTTAAAGATAATAATTCAGGTGAACATTTGGATTTACCCTTATCAAAAACATATAGATTATTCAAGTTAAAACTCTTAACTGCCTCATGTAATGCAACGTGTCTATAATGACCATACTCCCCACTTGCATTATGGGTAACCACTTTATCCCAATCTCTAAAACTTAACAGTGTATTTAAAACTGTCATTAACTTGGATTGATCATATTTACCATCACTTGAGGTTAGGCCTGAGTGTATTTGATAATGTTCAACACCTAACATTTCCATTGCTGACTTGAATTCGGCTTTCCTGACTTCATCATGAGCGTAATCCATACAAATTACCTCATATGTACCTTTATTGGTTAATAACTCTAAACCCCCAAATAATGTTTCATCATCAGGATGAGACACTAACATAAGGTTAGTTGTTGTACTACTCATTATTACCAAAGAATAATTGATACAATAAACCTATCATTAAAAAAATTAATGATAATAAAACGAATGATTCTATTTGAATTGACATAATTAATAATCTACTTTTCTGCCGTTTATCTCTAATATAGTGAATTCATCATTAACAACAGATTTGTTTCTAATAAAATTTTTCCAAGCCCATCTTAAATCATCTGTTAACAATTCAGTTGAACGCTTTACTATAATGCCATCTTCCTCCTGTTCAAACAATAACTTGTAATTTCTTGCTGTGTAACTGGTCATCTTATCTAGCGTTTTCTAAATCCCAATCCCAGCTAAAATCTGGTTCATTACTGTACTCTTCTAAGTACTCTTCTACTGTGACCCACTTATCTATTTCGTTATCGAAAATCATTCCGTCTATAACTTTATTCATATAACCTTTATTTAAATTAAACATATGTAAATATACGAAGGAAATTTTGCTTCGCCAAGTCTTTTTACAGAAGTTTTTCTTTTTCTTTTAATAATTTTTCTTTGGCTTTTATTATTTCCCTTTGTTTTTTTATTACATCATGTGTGTCTTGGGCATCTTCGAATTTTTCATTTGCCACTTCTTCTTCTAACATTTCTTCCATTCTGTCTGTGGTCCAAATTAAGTCAGCTATTTCTGCTCTTAATTCAAATGTGTCAGTTAATTGTTTGATTTTTTTATCTAAACCCAATTTATAACTTTAAATCTTTACCAGTAAGTTTTTTCCAAGATTTTTTAGCAGCATGCTCAATACACTCAGTGTGAGACCAAGTAGCCCAATCTAGTAACTCAACATTTTCATTATATGTGTTTTCATTACAACACCTACATTTACAACTATCTATAAATTTTTGACTATTTTTATTATTAACGTACTCAGACATTATGGGAAATTTTTCGTTTAATTTATCAGTGTAGTTTTTTTCTAACACTGCATTAACTAAAGGCATTAAATCTTTATATGCAATGAGAGATTGATCACAAAACCCATCACTTACTTTTCTGAGGTGAGCTACCTTATTTTCATCATTAAATGATATTCTTAATTTATATTCAAATTCCATTAGTATTCTATTTCTTCCATTTCATACTCATCACCTGGTATGTTTCTATTCCTACAGTATTGAGCCCATGACCAATCAAAATCATCAGTCTCAAGAGTCACTTTACCTGGTTTAGTGATTTCCTTACCATTTTCAAAGATAATTTCTTGGTATTTAACAGTGTATTTCATACGATCAATATAATAACTTTTTTTTAGTTAGCCTAGTTTTTCAATTAAAAATGTACCTCTTAACCCACTATTCCAACTACTACTTTGCATATAAAAATCCCCATTTAATAATGTGTTATCATTTCTTAATCTAGCATCTTCATATCTAGTTCCTGTTCTAAATCTACCTGTAGGATATCTATTACAAGGATTAGACCAACCTGAACCTACACATTTAGTATATTCACCACCATCATAAAAATAATCTGTCTCAGTGAATTTAACCCAACCATATTTGTCTACAGTTCCTGATGCAATAAAAATTGTTTGTGAATCTTCAAAACTTACTAAGCCAGTAAAAATACAACCCGTGTTAGTAGTTATTTCTAATGTGATATTTTGTTTATAACCAGCATCATATAGTAACTGACCATCCCATTGTCCTAGAATACTTTTGGTTGCATCAGAGCAGTTTATAGTGTCCTCTGGTTCATCACATCTCCAAGTTGAACTAGCTAAGAATATAAATAAAAATAATACAAATTGTTTCATTAAATTTCTATTTTTGGATATCTAAAATAAGGATTATCAAAATCATCCTTGTATAGTAGATTTATTTTTTTAATTGTTTTAGGTAGTAACGTTTCCTCTATTTTTTCTACCGTATAATAAATAGCTGCACTAGCTCTAAAAGTAGGTAAATTATTAAAAAGTTCTTTAACGTAATTGTCATTTTCTTTAAAACCCCAATGTGTAGCTTTTTCAGCACCTAAACCAAACAAATTAAGCATTTCAGCCCAATGCTCAGATAATTTTTCATATCGCCCTATGTAATTAATATCCTCATTTATAAAGCTAACCTGAGGTGGTTTATGTAAAGTCATTTTACCTCCAAACACTAAAGGTTCATCAACTAATCTAGGGGCATTGTTTAAGGAATCAAACCAGTCATCAAACTCTAAAGGATCTAACCTATTAGCTCTTTCAGTACCAAAGTAAGTTTGAAAATAATCACTAACTATTCTAGTATAAGGATTTCTAACAAAAGTAAATTTATTTATATTATACCAATCTTCACCATAAAATATTTTAATATCATCCACAGGTATGAATGGTCTATTTTCAACTGGAAAGCCTAATTGCTTGCAAATAGATGTTGAAGCAACTCTGGGATTTATAATATAAAGTAAATTATATTGTTGATTTAAAATCATTTAAGATATAGACTCGTGATCCTTTAAAAACTGTTCTAAACCACTATCAGTGAGAGGGTGTTTAAATAATTTTTTAATAACACTATAAGGTAATGTAACCACATCACAACCTACTTTAGCACATTCTAAAATGTGAATAGGGTGTCTAGTAGATGCACCTAAAATTTGAGTGTTAAGGAACATAGATTTGTCAAAAATCTGTCTAATATCTTTAATTAACTGCATACCATCAAAGGATATGTCATCTAGTCTACCAATAAAAGGTGAAACGTATGTTGCGCCTGCTTTAGCAGCTAATAACGCTTGCATGGCTGAAAATACTAGTGTAACATTAGTTTTAATGTTATGAACACTGCAGTATTTAGTTGCCTTAATACCATCTTCAGTACAAGGTAACTTAACAATTATATTATCTCTAATTGCAGATAACTCAACAGCCTCTTTAATCATACCTTTATAATCAGTGGAAATAACTTCAGCCGAAACAGGACCTTCTACAATATCAGCTATTAAAGCATAATGTTGATTTGGATAATTAATACCCTCTTTAGCCATTAAACTAGGGTTAGTTGTAACCCCATCTAGAACACCTAGTTGTTCTGCATCTGAAATTTCTTGAATATTTGCTGTGTCTAAAAATATTTTCATTATACTAATTCTTCAATTATACCTATTACCTCCGACAATATAAGAACTCCTACTGCAATAGGCAAGGAATATAATAGAAGTCCATAACCAGCTAATCTTAAAGCCGATTTTACAAAACTTATTTTTTGATGCCAATAAGCATCAGGTAACTGTTGTTTCATTATTTAGTTTTATTTTTAGTTTTACTAATTTGTTTTTTAACTGAATCCATTGTTTCAATATAAAATTCAGTGTTCTTAGTCTCAATATCACTCAAAATTTCCTGTTTGAAATCCTCATAGTTGAGTATTTCTTTTTCTCTATCTTTAACATAAATAGTTTCATAAGATAAGGACCTAGCACTTAAATTATCAATTTGTTTTTTAAATACCTGTAGCAACTGATATAATCTATAAATTAATAAAAATCCTACCAGTAGTAAGGTAGCAATGATACCAACAATAAAGCTATTTACATCCATATTTTTTATTATATTTTGTTATAAAAGAATTACCAACACCTACTTCTAAAATAACAGCGTCATTTTTAATGCCCGTTAATTTTTTTCCAAATAGTATTTCATCAATATTTTTTGATTTAAAAACCTTAACTTTAGGTTTTGATCTACCGTGTTTAGATGCTTTATAAGCAACTACAACTGGTGCTTTAGTGTATCCAACTTGAGCCATCCTATAATATAATAACCTTTATTTGCAAATCCAAATTAAAATCAAAGATAAAATAACTAAACTTGATTTTACAACTGCGTCAGCGAATTGTTTAAATTTTAATTTTACTTTATCTCGTTTTCTTAATTTCACTAGCTTACATCAATACGATCTATGTCAAACGAAATTTTGGCTTGTCTTAGAGCGTTTTTTAATTTATTTAAATCTTTACTTCCTAAACTATCACTTGAATCTGCTTCGTAATCCATTTCAAATACAGCTGGGTTAACATATACATTTAATCTTTTAAGTACTTCAGCTAATTCTTCAGAACTTAAATCATTAGGAACATCCATTCTTTTACCATTATTTAAAGTAACTTTAGTAGAATAATGTTGACCTTCTTCAGTGTAAACAATGTTTATATCTTTTATACTAAAATCATTTTTTGCTTCTTTAAGACGATTAACAGGATTTTTTCTTAACCATTCCTTCAGGTCAAAATCTTTATTTTCCTTAACATCTAAAGGACGTTGACCAGTACCAACATATGTTATACCTGTTCTAGGATCAGTTCTTTCGTTTTTATCTTTTTTCTTATTTTCAAAATGAGCCTTCTTTAATTCAGCTAATTCTGATTCCTCAGTGCTATATCTGTAGCCTGTACTATCAGAGGCAATGATGATATCTCTACTTTCTAACTCATCTAGAATATTAATTAAATCAGGTTGTTCCTTTACTCTATAAGTAACAGTATTATCTCTAAATGAAGAATCCATTTTAACTATTTCATCATTATCCATAGCACCGCTAAACATTGCATTAAGAATTTTATCAGCTTTTTTCTCCATTTTAACAGGTACTTCAAAATAATGATCATAATCATCACCAAATTCTTCAGCCATTGGATATCTTAAAGGTTCAGCCATCTCTGCTCTATCTTCATCATCTAATGCCTTATCTTCCTCACCGTAATCAGCTCCACCTGAATAACCTTTGTCAACATCTATTTCTGAACCATGTTCTTCCTCATAGCTTTCGTTAACACCTTCAGTTAAGCTATCTAAAAATTTAACTATTTGTTTTGGGTCTTCTGAATATTCAAGCCACTCACCCATTGAGCTTAAAGCATCATCATTTAATAAGCCTTGAGACTTTACCCTACTTAACTTAGCAAATATTTCATCTTTATATTTACCTAGATTGTCGTATAATTCTGTTAATTTCATTTTTATCTTTTTTACGGTTATAAACCTTTTTACTAGTATGAGTTTGTTGAGTTAACTTTTTACCAACTTGATGGGCTAATTCACCTTTACTCATATGTTATAAATATTAACAGTTACTTACCCTTAATCACTTCAAGTATTGCTTTAGATACTTGTTCAGCTACTTTAGGGTTAAACGTAATACCTTTTTTAGTAGGTATTTTTTGTTCAGTTTCTTTATCAATAAAAAATTCTCTTATATCAATAAAGTCATTACCTTCCCATTCTCTTTTTTCAATTCGAAGGTAATTGGTTTTTGTTTTTTGTATTTCTACCATTTTAATTTAATTTTAATCCCAAAACATTTTTTTACCCACGTTTTTCTTTACACGTTTAAGTCGCTTTTGATAGTATTTAACTTCCTCACTGTGTGGGTTTATTTTCCAATTGTCATTTTCATTTTCTAAATCGTCAAAGTATGCTCTTAATTCTGGATCATTTTCGAATTCTTGCTTTTGTCTTTGATGTGAATAATAAATCATCATTACCATACCTCCTATATAAAGAGCAAATATAATAAATCCAATTATAAACATACTTAGTGGAACTGGAGTCATCATTTACTATTGTATTTTTTCAATCTATGTAAATCTTTTCTTCGTTGTCTAATTGCAACTGAAAAACCTAAGATAGATGGAACCCAAATTCCAACAAATATTCCTTCCAATTTCATTCCACTAAACCATAGTGTTACTGAATATAAAAATGAAAAGAACGCTAATATAATAGGGTAATATACTCCCCAATATAACATAATTTTATTCATAATTTATTACAATTTTTAGTGTGTTTAAAAAATCCTCCACATTTACATTTAATATAGTAAATTGCAGATAAAAATATAGGAGTTGAAGCCATAGCATGCCAAATATTAGGATGCCAATGATCACCACAAACGCCTACAGCGTGTTTTAAAATTTCTACCATTATATTCTACTTAATCCTGCTGTTTCTTTACTATCCTGCATGTGTAGGTTAGTAATAAACATTAATAATTTATCTCTGTTATTAGATTTATCTACCGTTTGCTTAAATGAGTATGTTTTTTCCTTAGTTGTTCTCATCTCATCTATAAAAGTGTTAGACACTTGTTTCATTTCATTTAATAAATTCTGACGATATTTTGTCATTAATTCATCATATATTGATTGTAAATTACGTTTACCGTTTTTAATATTTAAATTCATATAATTTATTTTAATTCCGACACCACAAGCCCTTTCGGGCCTATAGTGAACGGTTATGATAATAATCTTAAACTAATTCAAATTCATTTGGCTTTACAGTATAACTATGAACATTACCATTATACTGATTAACCATTTCAAATAATAAATTTTCAATATTTACCCTATTCCAAATCTCCTGGTATTCACCTGTAGGTAAATGTTGTATTACTTTTAATTTAACAGTTTTACCTGAGGGACCATAATCAAGTATTTTAAGATATTTGACCTGACTTACATTTTCGCTTTTTCTAACTGGGACAGTTGGTAATGGATGAAGATCTGATTCTTTATTTACTTCAAATTCAACACCAACTTCTAAATCTTCTAATAATTGTTGTTCTGAAAGTTTCCTAATTTTACTTTCAATTTCTCTAACCCAGCTTCTACTATTTCTAATTTCAGAATTTAATTTAGACATACTATTCATATACTCTTTTTCATCATTATTAAGTCTATTCAGCATAACTGTTTCAATATTTCCAATTAATCTACTTAAAATACCCAATACAATAAACTTATCTCTTTCTACTGAATTAATGTTTAAAGTTGAGTAAGTATCAATTCCAATATTGGTATATTTTTTAAAACCTTCATCATTACCAAATAATTCTCTTTCTAACTTAATAGTTCCGATTTCATATTCCTCTTTACCTACATTAACTACGATTTTAGTATATTTAATATCACTAGAAGTGTCTAAAAATAATTTATCAAACACAGTGTTTTTTAAATGATATGGTTGATTTTCTAAAATGCTATCAAAGTAACCTAAGAAAACATCTTCTTTACCTCTATAAAATTTTTCTCTAAGAATTTCGTAATTATTACACTGATTTTTTAGAATATTTTTTTGTTCTTTTAATTGATCTAAATAATCTAATTTTACTTTTGAATTGTTCATAACCTTTTTTTTTTAATTTATACCGTAAATGTAATAAAGAAAACCCACTTCTCCAAATTTTCTTGCAGAAGTTGTTTATTTTTCTTTAATTTCATACTTAAATATACATAAAATTTAATGCTTCTCCAAATAAATTTGGGGATACTAAGTAATTTATATATATTACGTTAATATGACTAAATAGTCATATATTTATAACTAAATCACTAATTATGTATATTCC
>MDTC01161849.1_pt1 | contig 10611 bp, 10 predicted proteins | sample 811181 | NCBI WGS metagenome assembly MDTC01 (sample SAMN05326644, study PRJNA326480) | marine metagenome | isolation source: seawater | place: Pacific Ocean: North | collected 2011 | reverse complement strand
TTGAGAAAGAAGCGAAGTGCATCTTTTTCAGTATAACCCCAATGCAAAATATTCCCATGTTGTTTAAAAGCATGATCAGCAACAGGTTCGCAAACATAAAGTACTTTATTTTTAATTTCATTATTACTTTTTAAACCTTCAAAAAATGATATCTCTTCAAGTAAATCTTCAAAATATGGATTGGGCTTTAATACAATTGGTATTTTATCAAATTGATTTTTGGCAATTCTTTCTGCTTCGGTATCGCCCACCCAGATCTCATTAGGAAAAATAAAGTACCCATTTTTTTTAAATCTTGCTCGGTAATTTACCCAATGATCTAAATAAGCAACGCTTTTTATTCCTAATTTCTGGGCCTTTGAGATAGCTTTAATCTCAAAGTTGGTTTGCCATCCAGTACCAGCAAGTATCCAGTTACATTTAATTAGCGCATCATCTAATTTCAGAAAATCTGCATTGGGACATTTATATCTAAATATTTTTTCTGCAGGTCCTGAAACTACTACACTTGAAGAATATCTGTATCGTTTTAACCAACTACTTAATATTTCAGCTCCACCAGCATCATGACATACTATTGCAACGTGATCACTCAAGTATTGCCCTTTCTTTTTACATCACTGTTAATCTTAATATATTCAGGATTTTGTCGTAGTAAACGAACAACATCAAGACAAGAAAACAATGGTTTATTTTTCTTTTCAAAATGCTCAATGATTTTTTTTATTAATTTATAATCTTTTAATTCATCAAGTGTCAATCCAAGTTCTGGCCAATAAATTTCTGGGGGAGCAATAAGATGAACATGAGAAAAAATCTTAGGGTTATTTCGTATGTGTAAAGTAACGTGTTCTTGATCTAGTGGATCCTTGGTCATTTCAGCAGAACGCTTAAGGGTATCTAAACTAAAAACTTGTGTATCCATGCCATCAGGATAACTACGTATTAATGCATTACTCACGTAATCAGCATGGTGGGCTTTGAACATTAAAATTGTTTGTTCTACAATTTCTGGGTCAATTATTGGACAGTCCCCTGTAATTTCCACAACCACATCTGCACTAACAGAATTAGCTGCACCTATAACACGTTCCATAACGTTTTCCTCAGACCCTCTAAAATAGGAAATGTTTAGTCGCTTTGCTAATTCAATCAATGGCAGGTCTTCATTATTTATTGTTGTGGCTAAAATAATCTGATTCACGGATTGCACCATTTTTAAACGCCGAACTAAATGTTCTAACATAGGTATACCCGCTGCATGCATAAGAACTTTTCCAGGTAAACGACTTGAAGTCATCCGAGCTTCAATAGTTGCTACTATTTTTGTCATTGTTTTATTTATATGGTAAATTTATAAATTTATATAGCATCCTACTTAATCTACAAAAATATACTTTAATATACTTTATAGATTAACTTAATATAACTTGCAGAAACTTGACCTTGCTAACAGAATGCTTATTTTACTATTTTAATAATTTAGGAAAAAATGTGAAAATTGAAAAAGCAAAAGAGATCATCATATCTGCTATAAAAGATGTATTAGAGGAAGAAAAAGATGTCACTGAAGAAATGCAGCTTATTGGTGGCGAGTCCCTTCTAGACTCAATGAAGCTTGTTGAAGTCTGCCTTAAATTAGAGGACTTTGCAGAAGAGCATGGTTTTGAATTTAATTGGACCTCAGAAACAACTATGTCTAGATCGAGAAGTATGTTTAGAAACGTAATCACGTTGGCTGAAGAGTTTTCAAATCAATCGGAGAGTTAAGTGATAATTATTACAGGTGCAAGTCGCGGCCTCGGTAAAGCAATAACTGAGCGTTTAATTGAAAAAGGAGAAGAAGTTGTTGGACTTGCAAGATCAGTAAAAGGATTAAATATCAAAGCCATTGAATGTGATGTAAGTAACTATGATTCAGTAAAAAATGCTTCAAGAGAGGTAAAACGTATGAAGAGTCCCTTAAAAGCATTCATTAATGCTGCTGGTACTGCATCGATGAACATGGCTATCACAACTGACAATATAACAGTTCAAAAACTTATACAAACTAATCTGGTTGGAACTATATATTGTTGTCAACTTTTTTCACCAATAATGTTAAGACAAAAGTACGGAAATTTTATTAATTTCTCTACTATCGCTGTAGCATTGGCTCTTAAGGGTGAGGCTGTATATTCAGCATCAAAAGCTGGTGTTGAGTCATTTTCTCGAACTTTTGCAAAAGAAATGGCTCATTTTAATGTAAGAGTTAATTGTATAGCACCAGGCCCTATCCGTACAGATTTATTAAAAGGAATTTCTGACTCGCAAATTAAAAAAATAGTATCTAATCAAGTTATGCCTAAACAATTTGAAAAATCAGATGTATGTGATTTAGTAGAATTACTAATAGATGAAAGAGCAGCATCATTGAGTGGACAGGTTTTAAATGTTGGCGGTGTTTGATGAAAATACTAGATACACTTACTAATATTTGGCAAAAAATTGATTATCCATTTTTAGTACATGCACAAGGAGAATTAAGTTTTAGTGAAATTATAAATCAAAAAACTATTGACTTATCCGAAATAAGAAGTGGCGATGTCGTGGCCTTGATTGGAGATTTTGATCCTAAATCTATAATGGCACTTTTAATGTTAATTGAAAAAAATGTAATTATTGTTCCATTAACAAAAGAAACTTCTGCACAACATAAATATTTTATTGAAACTGCGTTGGTTGATGTTGTGGTTAAAAGTAATTCAGTTAAGCGACTAAAACAAAATACAAAACACAAACTATTGGAGGAACTTCGCTCTAAAGAACACGGTGGATTAGTGCTTTTTTCTACAGGTACTACTGGTAGACCCAAAGCAATTTTACATGACTTAAACCTTTTTATGAAACGTTTTGCTACACCAAGGCCTACCTTAAAAACATTAAATTTTTTGTTGTTCGATCATATTGGTGGAATAAATACATTGCTGCACACACTCTTTAATAAAGGCACAGTAGTAGCTCCTAAAACAAGGAAAGTTGTAGATATATTGGCTTCTTGTCATAGGCACGAAATTGAGGTTTTGCCAACAACACCAACATTTCTTCGTTTGATGTTAATGAGTGGATTGGTTCCAAAAAATGTTCCAAAAACATTAAAAATTATTACTTATGGAACCGAGCGTATGGATCAACCTACTTTAGATGCACTATGCGAGTTTTTGCCTAATGTAGATTTTAGACAAACCTATGGAATGTCAGAATTAGGAATTGTAAGAGTAAAAAGTAAAGCGCGGAACAGCTTATTCATGAAAGTGGGTGGTGAAGGCGTTGAAACAAGAGTAAAAAACAATGTTCTTGAAATTCGCTCAAAGACTAGAATGCTAGGATATCTTAACTCAGAAAGTCCATTTGATAGTGATGGTTGGTATAATACTAAAGATATTGTAGAAAAGGAAAATGGGTATTATAAAATTACTGGAAGAACAAGCGAAGTTATTAATGTGGGTGGCCTAAAGTTTATGGCATCTGAAGTTGAAAGGGTAGCTTTATATTTTGATCATGTGGAGCTTGCAAAAGTAATAGGAAAACCAAATCCAATAACTGGTCAACATGTTGAGTTAACTATACAACCAGTATCAGGTCAGAATATAAATAAAGATGAATTCAAAGCGTTTTTAAGTTCAAAGTTACCAAATCATATGATGCCAAAAAGACTTAATATTTCATCGGTGAGTGTGGGTAGCAGATTTAAAAAAGGCTGATTATGAATTTATCTTTAAAAAAAAAAAATCGTTATGAAAATTTTATTAATGGAGAACTTGTTGATTTATGCATTCCAAATAAATTAGCGATTGATGAAGATGGTTGGGCAGGATGGTTCAATAATACAAGCAAACTTCAATCGACTAGACATGGGATTTATCCAAATAACAAAGATATACAAAATAAAATTTTAAATTCCTTATCAGACGATCAATCTAGAATTGTTTTATTAATATGTGAAAAAGAGAATCAGAAAGCAATTGGGGTTGTCTCTCTGCAAAATATTAATCATCAGTCAAGATCTGCAGAAATAGCAATCAATTCATCAAGCACAAACAAAAAAACAGTACATCCATTTGCAACTTTAGAAGCAATGTCTCTTTTAACACAACACGGTTTTGATGAGATAGGTTTGCTCCGTATTTATGCGGGGCAAGTATTCCCAAATTTAAGCTCTTGGAATAAAATGCTTGAACTAATTGGTTATAGAGCTGAAGGTATATTAAGAGACTCATTTGTTCGAGGACAGAATATTTTGGATACAGTTACTATAAGTTGTCTTTTTAAGAATTATATTAAAATAAAAAATAGACGTGGAACATTGTGGGGTTCTGCCAAAGTAATTAGAAAAGAGATGAAAAAACAGCCAAAAAAATCATACGCAGAGTTTTTATCATCAAAGTTGAGGGAATTAGAGGATAATTATTTTAGTTTCTTGTATGAGGAGTAAAAGTTGATCTATACTATATATTATTAATTAAGACGTTTAAATCCATCATAACAAATTTCTCCTTTAAGTAATTTCTTCACATCGTAACCATTTTCACATTTACCAATCAAATTAAAAATACTATTAAGAATTTCAAAATATCTATCAATAACTTCATTGTTATGCTCTACGCAAACATAAACTGAATTTCCAGCTAAATACCCCTTTGATAACATTTCTTGAGTGATTAAAGTTTTATAAGCGAGAGCATTTTTGCTTTTTATAGAAAAACTGGCTAAAGCTGGAATGCCGGTCTGCATAATTTTCAAATTATTTTGATCAGCAAGTTTTTGCCAACGATCTTTTATGTTTAAACCTATTTTTGTTATTTTTTCCCATGTTTTTTCTCGTTCCATTATTTCAAGTGTTTTTAATCCGGCCGTAGGACCAATCCTTTCAGTCCAAAATGTGCTACTTATAAATGTTGATTGCGCTGCCTGCATAATTTCACGTCGTCCGATTATTGCAGTTATTGCATATCCATTTCCCATGGCTTTACCAAACATAGCAATATCAGGCTCAACATCATATTTTTTATGAATTCCCCCGAATGTTTCTCTAAATCCAGTAGTACACTCATCAAAAATGAGTATGATTTCTTTTTTGTCTGCTAATTTTCTTACATTTTGCAAGAAATTATTATTAGGTGAGTTGTTTCTCTCAACTTCCATTTTAATAACTCCTATATCATGTTTTTTTACTAAGTTCTCTAACTCTTCAAAATTATTATAGGTAAATGGGTAAACGGTCCCTTGCAAGTTTCGTGGTACTCCATTAGGTTTTAGTCCAGGTAACAAATGACCATCAAGTCCTTTATTATTATTTAAATTTGCAGATAAATACCAATCATGCCACCCGTGATAGCCACAAACAGCTACTTTATCACGACCAGATGCTGCTCTTGCAATACGAATTGAAATTGCATTTGCTTCACCACCACTACGAGCAAATCTTACCATATCTGCCCATTTGTGTATTTCTATTAATTTTTCAGACAAATATACTTCCTCTGGACAATTGAGAGTGCTCATGTTGCCAGACTGAACAGTTTCCATAACTGAGCCATCTACCTCGGGGTGTGCATATCCAAGTATATTAGTACCAATGCCCATAATTGACATATCAACATATTGATTACCATCTAAATCCCAGACTTTGCATCCTTTAGATTTACTAAAATAGGTAGGCCACTTGCCAGGTAAAAACATTTCAGGACGTTTAGATAATAACATATTGCCTCCTGGGATGATTTTTTTAGCTCTTTTCCAAAGTTTTTGTCCTGTATTCATTAGTGCTCCCTCATTACGTATTGTTTGACTATTAGGAGCAAATAGTTGGGGTTTTTTCTCAACTAAATTAAGTACTTCTCTCCAGCCAAAATATATATTTGGTTTAAAATGATCAAATACTTTTGAAATTACTTCTAAGTCTTCTGGATCATCAACAGTCCATCTCATTTCTGAAAAATCTTTATCATTAACATAATTACGTTTTGAAAAATTATCAGACTCTTTAATGTGAGATGTCACATGTTCTCGATGAGAAATATTTTTTGTTTGTTTGGCAGATTTTTTTAACGCAGAAAATTTAATTAACTCAACATCAAGACCATCAGGAAATGTTGGTATCAATGTATTTGAAAAGTAATCGACTTTTGATACTTTAAATTTTTGTATACATTCATCAACTAATTCTGGATCAATAAGTGGACAATCACCTGTAATTCTCACAACAGTATCAGCATTATATTTTTCTGCGGTCTTAACATAGCGTTCAAGTACATCAGCATCACTACCTTCTTCACAATTAAATCCAATTCTCTTAACGTGCTCAACAAGAGTTTTATTTTTTGCATCTATTGAAGTTGCTAAAATAATTTGGTCAATTAATCTTGAATTACTTAAACGTTTTAATAAAATTTCGATCATAGGTATATTTCCAATTTTTTTCATAACTTTATTAGGTAATCTAGTTGAGCCCATCCGTGCTTGGACTATAGCTATAATTTTCATATTGCTTGCCAATTAGTTGGATTAATTAACATCTGGTCATTTGATGTCATAAAAGAACAATCTATTTTTTTTTTTTTATATTGAGATTTATCAATAATATCATTTAATTGATCTACACTTTCTACACCGACAATAAGTTTATCAATTTCAGGTAAAGATAATGGATATGACAAACAAGCTTCTAAAGCACTTAAGTTGTTATCTTCTAACTTTAAAGACCACTGGTCCCAAACTTTAGACCATTTATCAAAAATTTTAGGAATTTTATTTCTTGGCATTAATAAAAGACCTTGAAGAAAAACTGATCGAGTATGAATTTCTATTTCCTCAGCATGCAATCTTGATAACCAGCCACTTTTTTCAAGACGCCTATCAATTATGTTTAGCGGAGCTTGCACAATATCAATTCTTTTAAGTTTCATTACTTTTTCACACTCCTTTGGATCATATATAGATATTCCTATTTTTTTTACCAAACCATTTAACTTAACCTCGTTTAGAGCATCAATTAATTTAATGCCATAGTTACCTGACAGATCTTCAGTTTTATGAATTAAAAGTCCATAAAGTGATGAAATTTTCAATTGTTTTAGAGATGACTTAACCTTCCTTTGAACCCAAGAATATATATCCTCACACTTCTCATTTAAAGCAGGCAACTTTGTTATAATTTTAAAATTTTTAGAACCTGCATTACCAATTATTTTTTCACTATCACCATAAGCAATCGCAGTGTCTATAGTGTCAATATTTGAAATTTTTGCTAATTTTAAAATTTTTTTAACCTCTTGAAATTTAACTTTACCTTTTTTATTTGAAATGCCATAAGTTAGTCCAAATTGAGCTGTGCCTAAAGATAATTTACCCATAATACTTTTTGTTTGGTACTAAGAAATTAAAAAAATTTAAATATAGTTATGTTTATATATGCAATAAATCAAACATCAAATATAATTAAAAGATATAAAAAGTTTATAATTATAAAACATAAAAAGATAAATTTTATTAAATTTTATTTTAAATTTAGCCAAATATTATTTTTTTGAAAGAGACGCTTTATGTATATATAATTTTTTTCCATCAATTGTTTTAATAAATGCATTTGGATATGGGTTTTGCAGCATTCTTATTTTATTGTAAAGATAATTTGCATTTTTTAATTTAATTTCTCTTAAAGTAATTTCACTTTCCTCTGGTTTTCTTCTTTTATAAATTTTAGTAATTTTTGTTTTTTTTTCTACATATTTTTTGTTTAAAATATTTAGAGTAAGTGAAGTTCCAATTTTTATAATGCGTTTAAAAATTTCATCTAAATTTCCTAATAAAGAAAGTTCCTTTTGTATTAATATATTTCCATGATCAATTTTTTCATTCATCACAAATAATGTCACTGCTGATTTTTTTACATTTCTTATGATTTGATTTTGGATTGGACTTCCTCCTGCAAAATTTGGTAACTTTGAAGGATGTAGCATTATACACTTATACCTTTGAGTTATTAAATTACTAACTTTTTTACTCCAACCATAAAATAAAATCAAATCAGGATTATAATTTTTAATCTCTTTAAAAGATATATTTTTTTTCTTAAGAATTTTAATTTTTTTTTTTTTTTTTAATATATTTTTATAAATTTCAATAGCCCAATCTCTATATGCAATTGCTAAAATTTTCATTTTTCAAAGTATCTAATTATTTCAAAACTTTCAGCATAAATAGATCCACATTGCATGCCCCTAAATTTAGCTAAAGTTTCTAAACCATAAAAAGACCTCGGATAAGGTTTTTTTATTATCTCTGTTGGATAACATTTTAAAGCTTTCCACTTGTTCATGATGTTTGTTTTAGATAACTCAATAAAATATTGAGGTTTGAAGCTGTTTTGAAAGTTCCAATGGGTACTTGATAAAATTTCAAAAGAATAAATCTCACTAACAATTTCTTTTATTTTTGTTGGTCTAGTAGCAACCATAACTGACTCTGAAATAGTTTTATGGTCAAGATTTAAATCTTTATTTGAATGTGTAAGTATAATATTCGGCTTAAATACTTTTATTTCTTTTTCAATAATTTTGTTTATATTTATTTGAGGCAATTTATTTAGTTGGCCACAGATATTATTATAAAAACATACATTAGAAATGGAAAAGGTCTTGAGCGCTTTAATTGCACATTTTTCTCTAAATAAAATATCATTATTAATTTTTTTTTTATATTTCTCATGGTTGTTGTACCTACAACTAGATCCCTCTGCCAAAAAAACTACTCTAAATTGGTATTTATATTTAAATTTATCAAAATACCCTCCACATCCCAAAATATCGTCGTCAGGATGGCAAGCTAAAACTAAAACTTTTTTTTTCATTTTAAACCCAAGGGTGAAATTGATTTTTTGAATATTTTTTTAAATTCATATTATTAAATAATTTTTTTCCATAACTAATTATTTTTTTCTTTTTTATAATAGATACATTATTTTGGTGCATTCTATAGAAAAATAAAAACTTATTTATTTTTTTTCCCTTTTTTTCATTGGTTATCAATTTTAAAATTAATTCATAATTCTCGAGACCACAGTTTTTAGTTTTTTCATTATAATAATGAAAATTTTTGACAATTTTTCTTTTGTAGACTGTTCCAGTAGCTAAAAAATCCCCTCTTGCCATAATTTCTGCTTTATTGAAAATTGGTAGAAATTTTTTTTTTATTATATTTCCTTTTGTATCTATTTGGGAGTAATTACTGTAAACAAAATCTTTTTTTGAACTTTCAATTTCTTTTATCGATGTTTGAATAAAATTAGTATCTAAATAATCATCAGAATCCACTCTAACTATATATTTTCCCTTGGCTTTCTTAAATCCCTTGTTTGATGCTTTCTCAATCCCTAAATTTTTTGACTTAATAAATAAAAGTCTTTTATCACTTATTTGCTTTAAATATTGGACACTTCCATCTTTGCTTCCATCATCAACAACAATAATTTCATAATTATAATTGGTTCGTTGTTCAAGACAACTTTGTATACATTTTTTTAGATATCTAACGTAATCTTTGTTAATAACTATAATAGATAAATCTATCATTTCGCTAGAAATCAAAGTCTGTTTTTCTTAAATGATCGCCTGATTTAATATCTCTTTTAATTTTTTTTCCGAATATTTTTTTTGAATTATTGGGTGTTATTGCGTTGTGCGGGCAAGGTCTTTGATACTCAATGTCTTGTCGAGTTATTTTTTGGCCTTTTGTTATATTTTTAATAACTCTTGTAGATCTTCTTTGTAAAACTACAGTTTGAGTTTCATTTTTTTCTACTCTTTTAATACCATCGCCTAATGAATTCTCTAAATTTCTTGAGCTATCAACCATTAATCTCCAAGTATATGGATCCATAGAAAATGGATGATCAGGTCCAGCTCTTTTTGTATCGTCAGTAAAATGTTTTTCTACAACTCTCGCACCAAGCGTTATAGCGCCTAGCACTGTTTCATGTCCTGGAGTATGATCACTTAAACCTAACAATATATTTGGAAACTCTTTTTTATAAGTTTTTAAGACATTCAAATTAATATAGCTAAAGTTTTTTTTTGATCCAGTATAGTTTGTATTACATTGCATTAAACAAAAATTAGATTTTTTTTTTTTTAAAATCTTAACTGCATGTCTAACTTCTTTCATAGTTGATGCGCCAGTTGCAATAAAAAAGGGTTTCTTTTTAGAAGAGATTTTATTTATCATGTCATCCCAAGCTAAATCACCTGAGCCTATTTTGTAAGCTGGCATATATTTATTTAGGTAGTCTACAGTATCTAAATCATATGGTGTGGACAAAAAAGGAATATTAATTTCTTTGCAATGTCTTACTAATTTTTCTGTCCAACGACGAGGAACTTGTGCATCTTTATAAACTTGAAAAATACTTTTTTTCCATTTTTTTTGATGGCTTAACTTTTGCCCAAGATTTTTAAACCCGTAATCACTTACGTATTTTGATACATCGTGATGTTGGAATTTAACAGCATCTGCTCCACTTTTTTTTGCTAAGTTAATTAGCTTTATAGCTCTTGCTAAACTCCCATCATGATT
>MDTC01094934.1_pt1 | contig 10611 bp, 11 predicted proteins | sample 811181 | NCBI WGS metagenome assembly MDTC01 (sample SAMN05326644, study PRJNA326480) | marine metagenome | isolation source: seawater | place: Pacific Ocean: North | collected 2011 | reverse complement strand
TAATTCCTGAAAAATATCCAATAGAGCGTTACGTTATAAAGATCACTGCGTCATTTTTCAGCACTGCGTTAATTGTTATAGCTTCGCAGATAAAATAACAAATACTTCGTTCGCCGCTGTATAGTTGTAGGTTAGTTACAGTACGTTAGTTACAGTACGTTAGTTTGAATTTTGCCTTCCTTTTGATAAAACTATTTAGCTGATTTGAGCGAACGCCTAGACGCGATATTAATTGCTTTTCGAGCAACTGGCCTGACGATAACAAGTTTAGACGGTCAAACCGGTTCTGTCCAAAATTTAGCCGGATATTATAACGTATAGAAACCGATAGGTATAATGCAAATCACGCCACGAAGAGTATATTCTGGATAAAAACGCCTCTCAGGCATTTATTTTTATCGTTAATGGCTTTTTCGAGCTTGTTTATGCCAATTTATAGAAAAAGGGCTGCTTATTTGTCTTTGTTTACGCTTGGGATATTGATCGATTTGAGAGTGTTTTTTTCTTCTTCACTTAACTCAGATAAGGGTTTTTGCTTTAATTCCGCCACTAATTGACTGCGCTGATGGCGGGCAAACTGGCGCTCAATACTGGTTAAAATATCAACAAATTCTTGCTCGGCCACCGAGATACTTTCAGGGGTATTATGCCGACTGGCACAGTGATTGAGTGCCTCAGATTCTGCTGTGCCGTGCCAATAACCCAATAATTGGCTGGTGGTGACGGTTTGATTTTGAGCGTTGATATGGCTCATCAGTAGTCGCAGTAATCGCGCTTCCTCGCTATCGAATTGGTCAATACAGCTGGGCAGCGAATGTTGTTCGGCAAGCTGAGGGTAATGTAGCAGTAAGGCAATCGCCCATACCATGGGTGTTTTTTCCATCCCAATGGTGACCTGGGTTTCTTCTTGAGGTGGCTGTGCAGTGCTTACTTTAGCTTTTGGCTGGCTTTTAGTGCTGCTCACTTCCGTTTGATGCTGGGTTTTGGATGCGGATATTTTTGCCACTTGTGATTCCAATAGGTGAATATCGGCGCCGGTGATGACGGCTAACTTTCTGAGCATCAGTTGTTTAAAAACGCCATGCGGCAATTGCTGAATAAGTGGCAGGGCGCGTTGACTCAATTTGGCTTTACCCGCATCGGAGTCGAGTGAGATGCCTTCACTGGCAGTCTCAATTAATAAGCTTTCTAATGGCATTGCCTTATCGACTTGCGCGTCAAAAGCGACTTTGCCATGCTGGCGAACAAAGGTATCGGGATCTTCACCGTCGGGTAAAAACAAGAAACAGATTTCGCGTCCATCGGTCATCGCCGGCAATGCGGTTTCAAGCACGCGGGCGGCGGCTTTTTTGCCGGCTGCATCCCCGTCAAAGCAGACGACTAATTTTGAGCTGTGACGAAATATTTTTTCAAGATGAAAAATACTGCTGGCTGTGCCCAGCGTGGCAACCGCATTGGTGATGCCAAACTGTACCAATGACACCACATCCATATAACCTTCAACCATCAAAATATAATCAAGCTGACGGTTGGCTTTGCGTGCTTCAAATAAGCCATAAAGTTCACGCTGTTTTGAAAACACCGGTGTTTCAGGTGAATTTAAATATTTGGGCTTATCGTCATTTAGCACCCGACCACCAAAGGCAATGACTCGTCCGCGATTGTCGCGAATAGGAAAAATAATTCGCTCGCGAAACCGATCGTAAAAATCGCCGCTGTCTTTTTTGACCAACATGCCGCAGGCCTCAAGTTGCTGTATTTGCCGAGGCCGCTGTTCGCCAATAGGAATGGCATTGAGTAGATGATCCCAGCCGGGTGGTGCGTAGCCGATACCGAAATCGCGGGCGACTTCGCCGCTCAAACCGCGTTGCTTTAGATATTCAATGGCTTGGGATTTATTACTGTGTTGTCGTAGTTGTAGTTGAAAGTGCTTAGCCGCCCAGGCCAAGGTGTCATAAAGGCCTTGCGATTCACTTTTTCGTTGTCGCTGCTCGGCTGAATTGCCTGCTTCTCGCGGCACTTCTAAACCCGCAACACTGGCCAGTGACTCTACCGCTGCGGGAAAGTCTAGATTTTCATAATCCATGATAAAGCCAATGCTATTGCCGCCGGCGCCGCAGCCGAAACAGTAATAGAATTGCTTGTCAGGATTTACACTAAAGGAAGGGGTTTTTTCATTGTGGAATGGGCAGCAGGCCGAGTAATTGCGGCCGGTTTTTTTAAGGCTAACGCGACGGTCAATCACTTCAACAATATCGACCCGATCGAGTATATCGTCGATAAAATGTTGTGGAATGCGGCCAGCCATAATCAGTCAATAATCCTACTTAGCCGAGCGCCGCTTTGATTTTACCGCTCACTGCGCCGATATCTGCCCGGCCTTGCAATTTCGGTTTTAACTGCGCCATTATTTTACCCATGTCTTTGATGCTGCTAGCGCCGGTATCAGCAATGGCTGCAGTGATGAGTTCGGCAATTTCTGACTCGCTTAATGGCGTGGGTAAGAAGCTTTGAATGACCACCATTTCTTGCTCTTCAATTACGGCCAGATCGTCGCGACTGGCTGCTCGATATTGCTCGATAGAATCGCGTCGTTGTTTAAGCATTTTATCCAATACGCTCAAGACACGCTGATTATCAATATCGATGCGTTCATCGACTTCAATGCGCTTGATATCGGCAAGAATCAAACGAATCGTTCCCAGTGTGGGTTTATCTTTTGCTCGCATGGCTGCTTTCATGGCGGTTTCAATCGCTATCTTTTGCTCGCATTTACTCACAGGCTATCCTCGCTGGTAGTGTTATTTAGGTATCAGTGTTAGGGCTTTAATGGGTTAATAGTATAACGCGAACTGAGGCAGGTGATCGGCCTTATAACGAAAAAACCCGACTCAGGGCCGGGTTTTTGTAACTAAGCGGTCAGTGCGCTTAGTATAAACGGACGCGAGAACGAATATCGCGGCCTGATTTCTTTTGATGGCGTTTAACCGCAGCGGCAGCTTTGCGCTTACGGACAGAGGTTGGCTTCTCGTAGAATTCACGGCGGCGCACTTCTGCTATGACGCCGGCTTTTTCACAGGAGCGCTTAAAACGACGCAAGGCTATATCAAAGGGCTCGTTATCTTTTACTCTGACTTGTGGCATATAAACTCAACTATCTGATCTGGGTTAAGGGTTACTCTTATTCATTATTGGAGTCGGCAGAGAAAAATAACAGACTCAGCTAGGCCAATACTCATAAGGGCGGCAATTCTATACAGCCTCGCACTAAATTGCAAAGGCTGATGGGGGTTTTGTTGATTATCGCTGTTCTTGGTGATTTTTATTGAATTGGTAGCCGATAAATCCATCCTCGCTAGGGTAGCTCGGGTTTTTAATGGGGGCTAATAACGCCGAAAATTTCTTTAAAGCAATGATTTAATTTAGTTTTTTTAAAACATCGGCAATCTGCTCGCGTATTGCTTTCGTTTTTACTCGCGCAATGATTCGGCTTATTCGGTGCAGCCTGGGATAATAATGGAATTAAGTAAGGAGTAATTTAGAAATTTTTGGGTCAAAATAGCATCTATTAATGATTGGCTTGCCTCGAATGACTGTGGCTGTCGTAATATTAACGCTTTAACCCTAATGACTCAGGAGCCATTGAATCATGACAATGCTTAATCCATTCTCAAAAATAACCCTGTTAGTTAGTTTACTGAGTTTGATGGCCTGTGCTGTGCCTACCCAACAAACGGGGGCCAGTTATTCCCGCGATGAGGCAAGAATGGTTCAGGACGTTCAGTTGGGTATTATTGTCGATGCCAGAGCGGTGACCATAGAGGGAACGCAAACCGGTATGGGCAGTATTGTTGGGGGCGTGGTAGGTTCGATTGCGGGCTCGGGTATCGATGATGGTCGAACGGCAGAAGTCGCTGCCGTGCTAGTAGGCACAGCAGGCGCGGCACTCGGTGCCAAAGCAGAAAGTGCGCTGACTAAAGCGCAGGGTATGGAATACACCATCCAGCTGGATGGTGGCGAAGTGATTTCAACCGTTCAGGCGATCGAGCAGGCAAACGCAGTGCTTGTGGCGGGCGACAGGGTTAAAATTCTCTCCACTGGTAGCAACGTCCGTGTCAGTAAAATTCAAGGCTTATAAATTGAATCTCATGAGTGATTTGCTCAGAGCAAGACCATGTTAGTGCTGGGAATAGAAAGTTCCTGTGATGAAACAGGCATCGCATTTTATGACACAGAGCGAGGCTTAATTTGTGAGGCCTTGCATAGTCAGATTGATTTGCATAGTGAATATGGCGGCGTAGTTCCTGAGTTGGCCTCGCGTGATCATATTCGTAAAACCTTACCGATGATTAAACAGCTGATGGCCGAGGCCAATATTGCTTCGTCGGCTATTGATGGTATTGCCTATACTGCTGGTCCTGGCTTGATCGGTGCGCTGTTGGTGGGCGCTTCTATCGGGCGATCGTTAGCCATGGCATGGGGCATTCCCGCGGTTGGCGTACATCATATGGAAGGCCATTTGTTAGCGCCCATGTTAGAGCAACAGTCGCCTGACTTACCGTTTGTTGCTTTGCTGGTGTCGGGCGGTCATACGCAATTAATTGAAGTCGTCGCACTGGGTGACTATCGTCTATTAGGTGAGTCGCTAGATGATGCGGCCGGTGAGGCCTTTGATAAGACCGCCAAGATGCTAGACTTAAGCTATCCGGGTGGGCCTAAAATTGCGGCCTTAGCTCAAACCGGTGAACCCGGTCGTTTTACTTTTCCGCGACCCATGGTGAATAGACCCGGTCTTGATTTCAGTTTTAGCGGTTTAAAAACCTTTGCCAGAAACACCATTATTCAATGCCAGCAAGCGGAAGGTGAATTGACATCGCAAACCAAAGCCGATATTGCCTATGCCTTTGAAGAGGCGGTGGTCAGCACGCTGTCGATTAAATGTAAGCGAGCGTTAAAGCAGACCGGCCTCAAGCGCTTGGTGATAGCCGGCGGTGTCAGCGCTAATCAACGGCTAAGACAGGCTTTAGAAACCATGACCGGTTCACAACAGGCAAAGGTATTTTATGCGCGGCCTGAATACTGTACTGATAACGGTGCCATGATTGCACTGGCGGGGGCGCTGCGATTGCAGGCAGGTCATCGTGAACCATTAGCGGTTAATGTGAAACCGCGTTGGCCATTAACTGAATTAGAGCCAATGCAATCATCAGTTTAGTGTAAAAGTAATTAACGGTAGAGGTGAAGCAGTGGCAAATATTTTTATTGAAGATCTGGCTGTCGACACAGTGATTGGTCTTTGTGAGTGGGAAAAGCACGTTGAGCAACGTTTATTTTTTGACATTGATATGCAGGTTGATATTAGCGATGCGGCCAGCGGCGACAATCTTGAAGCCAGCGTTGACTACGCCTGTGTTGCCCAGCAAGTGAATGATTTTACCCAAGCGCAACAGTGTTTATTACTTGAGACGTTAATCGAGCGATTGTTACGCTATTTACTCGATCAACATCCAGCTATTTTAGATCTTACCATCACCATTCGAAAACCCTTGGCTATTCAGGCTGCTCATTGCGCTGCGATTACCAGCAGTCTTTGTCGTGCTTAGTCGTCATGCTTAGTCGTTGTGATGAGTCACTGCAATCACATAGATCGCAGTAAAATTTAGTGCCGTTAAATTGGCCTTGATTAGAACTGTTGTTTTAATTCCGCTAAACAAATTTTCCGTGCATTCCTTAAGGATTCCCCTATCGCTTTGCCTGTTAGACCTGCGTTAACAAATTGTTCAGCATTAATTTGCAGGCAGCGCTGATAGGCAGTGCGTAAAAACGTGATTGAGCCTAATACCGTATGCGTCTGTTGGTGATTAGTCGCGCTTAATGCTTCGCAGCAATAGAGAAGCTGCTCAAACCTTTCCGGTCTTCGCCACACATCGCAGCGGTCAAATAAGTCAATAATTAAGTCGGGCTTACTGTTTTTTGCTTGCATAATATGGTCGCAATAGTGCACGGCCAATAGCGCTAGCTCACTGTATTCATTAGGCACTTTTAAGCGTTGCGTAATGGCGTTAACTTGATCATTGCTATCAGGCTCTGGACCAATCGTTTTGGCAGCGATATTTTTTGCTCGACTGAGGTAGTTAATTCCGTGCAAGCATAAAGACCAGCGAACGGGCCCAGACAAATTCTGTTTGGCACTGTAAGTTAATGCCTCGACGGTACGCTGGCCTATCTGGCTAGCGACGTTACGCATATTATCATGCTGATCAAAACAGCGATCCAGTTCGGGTAATAAGGCGACTAGAGCTTCGCATTGCCGAAGCGTTTGAATGAAGATTTGAGGCGAGGCTTGGTTTAGTGCTTGACTGAATTCACGCCAAATACGTTCGGCCGATAAAGTGGCCAGTTCGCCAGAGCGACTAATGTCGCGCATCAGTAATCGTGTTTCTGGCGCGATTGAAAAGCCGAGATGCGCCAACTTGGCATGAAAGCGCGCCACGCGTAATACTCGCAATGGGTCTTCATTAAAGGCTGGCGAAATGTGCCGCAGTTGGCGTTGCTGAATGTCCTTCAGGCCATGACAGGGGTCAATTAACTGCCCGCTGTCATCTTGGGCAATCGCATTAATGGTTAGGTCGCGTCTTGATAGGTCTTGATCAAGGCTGACCTCAGGATTGGCATCGACAGTAAAGCCTGTGTGACCACGGCCTCGTTTACGCTCAGTGCGAGCCAGTGCATATTCTTCTTTGCTTTTTGGATGCAAAAAAACCGGGAAGTCTTTGCCAACTTGCTGGTAATCGAGTGCTTCTAATTCAGCGGCAGATCCGCCGACAACGACCCAGTCACGTTCAGTAACGGGCAAGCCAAGCAACTGGTCACGAACGGCGCCGCCGACTAAATAAATTTTCATTGACCGGGCCTCGGTAAAGGGCTTGCGGTGAAGTACTGTTGGTTATCCAATTGCATCAACGTTAAATGCTGGCCCCAAACGCAGGCCGAGTCGAGACCAAATAAGGTGTCGTTATCGGTATAGCCGCCTAGCGAAGCCCAGTGGCCGAAAATAATTTTATCGCTAATCGATTGCCGGTGAGGGTGCTTAAACCACGCGTAATAGCCAGCAGGTATATCTGCTAAGCCGCCCTTGTAGTCGAACTCTAGGCCGCCCTGAATATCGCAGATACGCATTCGGGTGAAATAGTTGGTGATGCATCGCAGTCGGTCATTCCCAGTTAGGTCGGCCTGCCAGTGAGTGGGGGTGTTGCCATACATGCTGGCTAAAAATGCGTGTATTGCCTCGCTGTTTAACACCGATGCTATCTCTTCGCTGTAACTCAAAGCTTGTTTGATCGACCACTGTGGAGGCAAGCCTGCATGCGACATAAAATATTGATTATTAGGATCATACCGGCAGAGCGGTTGCTGGCGAAGCCATGCCATCCAATGATCGCAGTCGGGATGATTGAGGATCTGATCGAGAGTGTCGCTGCTTTTGGCTTGACGGTGGCCAAAGTAAATGGCCAGTAGGTGGAGGTCATGATTGCCCAGTACACAACGCAGGCTATTGCGATTTTCATAGAGAAACGCTAAGGTCGCTAAAGAATCGGGGCCGCGATTGACCATGTCACCGGCCACCCAAAGGCAATCTTGATCAGGATTAAAGTTGACTTGCTTTAAGCAGTCAATTAACTCTGCATAGCATCCTTGAATGTCGCCGACTGCATATTGCGTCATAGTACTGTCCGGGCATGAATGGTTGGCACGGCCTTATATTATTGAAGTGAACTGGGATGAATCAAACCAAACGGTTCAATAACGGCATTGAAGTCGATACCTTCGAAACTTCGCATTTTATAACTGCCTTCCATGGTGCCGGTTTTAGTTGAGAGTATTGCGCCACTGCTGTAGCTGTAAGATTGTCCCGGCATGATGTCGGGCTGTTGGCCGACGACACCTTCACCTTCAATTTCCCTAATGGTGTTGTTACCATCGGTGATGATCCAATGCCTAGCTAATAGCTGAACGCTTTGTTCACTGTTGTTAGCAATAGAGACCGTGTAGGCAAAGGTGTATTCAGCCAGTTCTTCATTCGATTGCTCAGGTAAGTAACGGGGCTGAACCGTCACTTCTATACTTTGCTGTAATTTGAGTTGCGTTGTATTCATGAGTCAATTCTACGCCTTGGTTTTTATTAAAACGGTTAGGGTTAAGGAGTTGGCGATGCGCTGGTAAGAAAGTTAGCAATCTCAACAAAGGCCGTCAATGGCAGAGTTTCGGCTCTGGCCGTGTGATTAATACCCAGCTGCTCTAATTGATCAATAGTGATGATGTTTTTAAGGCCATTACGCAGAGTTTTACGTCGTTGAGAGAAGGCGGCTTTAACCACTTGATGAAATAATTTAGGCTCATCAGCACTAATCGGCAAGGATTCGAAAGGCTGTAGGCGGACAATCATCGACATCACTTTGGGTTTGGGGTTAAACGCTTCTGGCGGCACTTCAAATAGCGGTTCGACGGCGCAATAATATTGTGTCATCACGCTAAGGCGGCCATAGGTTTTGCTGCCGGGCTGGGCAGCCATTCGATCAACGACTTCACGCTGCAGCATAAAGTGCATATCACTGATCACTTGATGGTGATCGAGTTGACTGCATTGCTCGAGTAAGTGAAAAATCAAAGGGGTGGAAATATTATAAGGTAAGTTGCCAAATACTCTTAGTGCTTGGCTGCCTTGTTGACGATGCTTGATAAAGTCAAAGTTGAGGGCGTCGATTTGATGCAGTTTAATCCGTGAATCCTGAGAAAATTGACCCGCGAGTTGAGCTGCCAAGTCGCGATCCAGCTCCAGTAAGTCCAGCGTGGCATGCTCGGCGAGTTGTTCGATGATAGGTAAGGTCAAGGCGCCTTGACCAGGGCCTATCTCGATAAAGCGGTGATTGCCCGTTGGGCCAATGGCGCGAACGATGCGGTCTATAATTGCACCATCTTGCAGAAAGTTTTGCCCAAACCGCTTGCGCGCTTGATGAGGGGCTATCGGCGAGTTAAAGGATTCCACAATCGTTTACTCGTGTGAAGATTGACAAAGGTCAACCGCCATATTAATAGCGGCTAGCAGGCTGCCGCTACTGGCTTGTCCACTGCCCGCTAAGTCAAAAGCGGTACCGTGATCGACCGAGGTACGGATAAAGGGTAAGCCAAGGGTAATGTTAACTGCACGACCAAAGCCATGTGATTTTAATACCGGTAAGCCTTGATCGTGATACATCGCTAATACAGCATCAGCACTGGCTAAATACTTCTCAGTAAACAATGTGTCGGCTGGAAGCGCTTGACTTAAACGCATGCCTTGGGCTCTTAGCTCTGCTAAGCAGGGCTCAATAATACGTATTTCTTCATCGCCGAGATCTCCGTCTTCACCTGCATGTGGGTTTAAGCCGCAAACTAAGATAGTAGGATCACTAATGCCGAAGTGATGAATTAAGTCCTGTTGTAAAATCGTGATCGTCTGCTTTAAATTTTCATGATTGATGGCTTCAGCAACGGCTTTAAGGGGTAGGTGCGTGGTCACCAAAGCGACGCGAAGCGGACGGGTCAATAAGCCTTGCTTAGGGTCCGCTGGTGGATTGGTAGCGAGCATCATCACCACTTTGGGCGTTTGTGTTTGTTGCGCAAGGTATTCCGTATGGCCGCTAAAAAATTGACGGTTAGCGCGTCTACCATTATCGCCGCATTGTTGTAAGTACTGATTGATTATATGTTTATTAATAGGACCTGTGACTAAGCCATCGAGTTGCTTGCTATGGCAGAGGTCGATGGCCCTATCAAGGGTTGCTAATACATAGCCCGACGCCTGTGGGTTGGCCACGCCAGCTTCAATCGACGTATCCAGTGGAATCGCATCAACGATTAACTCACCGGCAACAGAAGGCAGGGCAGCTTGTGAGGGGTCATAAGGCTTAATTGTTAATGGCAGGCCCAGTTGTTTAGCACGGGCTTTAAGTAGTTGTGGGTTGGCAATGGCCACTAGCTCGGCGTCGTGGACTTGCTGCGCTATTTGAACAGTAATATCAGGGCCAATACCTGCCGGTTCACCGGGTGTGATAGCAATGCGCGGCGTGCGATTCATATTGGCTTAACTGCCTTATTTAATGTCAACATATGCATTGTCACGTAAGTCTTGTAACCAGTTGTTGAGCGCATCATCGTATTTGGTTTCTGCAATTGCCATTCGCGCACGTTGATTAGCTAACTCGGAGGATAAATCTTTTTCGCGCCGATCAGTGACTTGTAGTATATGCCAGCCAAATTGACTGTTAAATATTGCTGAGGTCTGATTGATATCGGCATTCGCCATCATGGTCTCAAACTCGGGGACTAAGGTGCCAGGTTCTGCCCAGCCTAAGTCGCCGCCAGTAAGTGCCGAGCCTGGGTCATCAGAGTATTTTCTGGCTAAAAAAGTGAAATCTTCGCCGTCAATAATTTCTTGACGTACTTCTGCGGCGAGAACCTTAGCCTCATCAATGCTACGAATTTCATTCGGTGCAATTAAAATGTGCCGCACTTTGGTTTCGGTCTGGCTACCTTCAATGCCGCCACGTTTTGCCAGCACATGAATAATAT
>MDTC01118399.1_pt1 | contig 10612 bp, 6 predicted proteins | sample 811181 | NCBI WGS metagenome assembly MDTC01 (sample SAMN05326644, study PRJNA326480) | marine metagenome | isolation source: seawater | place: Pacific Ocean: North | collected 2011 | reverse complement strand
GTGCCATCAGGTGGCTGGCTAACCGTCTGTGACGGTCGAATTATACTGGAGTCGCTCAGAGTGAGGGATGGCCCTGATGTTCAACTCTCATCCTCCGCGATGGGAATATCAATAACAGAAGAAAAGGTGGTAATCGCAAACCTTGGAAATCAAACTCTGCCTCTTTCCAGGGATTGGTCCGGTGATGCTCCGTCACTTGATGTATGGTCAGTTGATGCCCCTGACCAGTTGATTTCCAATCAGACTGCAGAACTCACAGTCTCCTTCGACGGCCAAGAAGAGTTGAGCGGGTTCTTTTGGATTTCCACAAATCAAAATTCCGTGATTTTGAATTTCGCTGCCAGATGCCCGTCTGGAGGATGCTCATCATGAGAATATCCATTCTGGGAGTAGGCTCAATTGGTGGTTTGTTGCTTGGATCGTTGGGTACAACAAACCATGAACTAGTGGCGGTTTCTAGAGGATTAACCGCCAAAAGAATTTCATTAGAGGGACTAGCACTCTACAAGCACAACGGCGTTATCGAAGTGCTGGCTCCTGACAGGTTCCAGGTTGTCGACACGGACATCCCGGTATCCTACAACGAATTTGAAAAATGTGATTTAGTAATAATATGCGGAAAATCGGGCGATACTGAGGAATTAGCGAGAATTGCGGATCAAATTCTCAAAAATGAGGGAATTGCAATCACCATTCAAAATGGGCTTGGGAACGTAGAAATCCTGAGCGGAGTGTTGGGTTCAGACAGGGTTGTCGGAGGCTCCACCACTCACGGCGCATGGAGGGATGAGGATGGCGGTGTACATTGGGCTGGAAATGGAGACATAACTATCGGCAGCGTAAAAAAAAGAGATCCCAGGGGAATAGAAATAGAAATTATTGAGACATTCAACTCTGCGGGCCTTAACTCTCACTGGACTGAAGATCTCCAGTCCTCACTGTGGTCAAAGGCCATGATCAACGTGGCAATAAATCCTGTTTGCGCAATCTCCGGAATCAGAAACGGAGTGCTAGAGAAGGAGCCGATGCTGCTCTCATTGTCCTTTGCGGCTGCACACGAGGTTGCTAGGGTAGCTCAAGCCCGGGGCATCGACATACCGGTCATTGACATCGAAGAACATGTTTTAGAGGTAATCAAGTCAACCTCAGATAACAGATGCTCGATGCTTCAAGATTTAATGGCAGGACGTCCTACAGAGATAGATCAATTATGCGGAACAGTGGGCGAATTAGCAGAGATACATGGAATAGCAGTCCCCGTCAATACGACCCTGCATGCTCTGGTGAGGGCCATTGAGATGTCAAATGTGTGAGCCAGAGAGATCAATGTTGTAATGTAGTCCTACGTTGAAATCTCTTGCAATGGAAGCCTCGATGACAAGCCCAGCACACACTATCATGTTTCTTAGCTCCACCAACTCCCTGGAAGGGAGACTTGAGGACCAGATCTCATCGAACTCCTCCTTCAAGTGAGTGATCATCCTCTTCCCCCTCATCAATCTCGAGAAACTCTTGACGAGGCCTACATCTCTGGTCATTGTATTCCTAAGTGCGGATAGATCGGTTCCCAATGGAGCATGCTCAATCAATTTGGACAATCCCTCTCCACGCCAACTTGGCAGTAAACCTCCATTCATCTTTTTCGGGGCATTATCGGCTACGTGCTTCGAGCACCTTTCAGCAAAGACCACTGCCTCAAGCAAACTGTTTGAAGCAAGCCGATTAGCACCATGAAGCCCAGTCCTCGCTGTCTCTCCTATGGCGTATAATCCCGATATGGGCTGCTTGTCCACGAGGCACCTTCCATGCTGATCGACAGAAACTCCTCCAACAAGGTAGTGTGCTGCTGGACGGACGGGGATTGGATCCGGGCCGAAATTCAAACCATTTTCCTCAAGTCGCTGACAAATCGTCGGAAATTGTTCCCTGAGGTCATCCACGTCTAAGTGCTCAGTTACTAGGAGCACGTGGTTTTCGCCACTTATCTTCAGTTGCTGGTCTGTGGCCCTAGCGACAACGTCTCGCGTATCCAGGCTCCCCAACTCAGAGTGCCTTTTCATGTACGACCAATCAGCTGGGTCACCACCATCATTTCGCCATTTTCTGTGTTCTTCCTTGGTCATTAAAATGGCACCATGGCCCCGCATGGCTTCAGTGATCAGAAACGGAACCTCCACACCGTAAAGAGAGGTTGGGTGAAATTGGATGAATTCCATATCCTCTATATCTGCACCGAATCTTTGTGCCATGGCAACTCCGTCACCCGTCGCCACAGATGGGTTCGTTGTTGAATTGTATAACATCCCACAACCTCCGGTGGCGAGTATAACAGCATTTGCCCTTATGGTGACGACTACCCCATCTGGTCTGAGACACCAAACCCCACAGGCTCCTGAGGACGGAGATCCATACTCTACTTGTATGATGTCTATTGCCATCCAACCCTCGTTGATTTTCAGTTTTTGATAGCCCTTGTCGGAAGTCGCCTTCTCAAGGGCATATTCTATTTCAGCACCAGTTCGGTCCTGGGAGTGTAGTATTCTGGCCTCGGAGTGACCGCCCTCGATGGCTTTGTGATAACCATCTGAATCTCCATCAAAGCCTACTCCATAGGCAACCAAGTCTGATATCCTCCTCGCGGCTTCCTTGACTACAGACCTAACGACTTGTTCATCGCACAAGCCCTTGCCACAGGACAATGTGTCGTTTACATGAGACTCTATGGCTTCCTCATCCTCAGTATCTAACACAGCAGCTATCCCGCCTTGGGCCCAATTGGTTGAGGACGACTTGATTTTGCTTTTCGTGACGACTAAAACATCAAGCCCCTTCTGACTGCATCTTAGAGCCGTAAACAGTCCAGCGATACCAGAACCAACGATTACGACATCAAATTCGATACAACGATCTGTTTCCATCGCTTCGTCCAACAGACACACTAAATTGAACCTTGTTAGCATAACTTCGGATTTTTATGATGAGTGGTTTAATCGATACGCTGCGCCCTTATTGCAACTCAATGTTGATAATCTCACTAATCACGGGCTCCTAACTGAGGCAGCCTAAGAACTGTATTGAGTGAGTAAAATGAGGTTAGTTAGGATAGACGTCCTCAATTTCAAGTCCTTTGGAGGAGAGGTTACTATCCCCTTCCAAACTGGGTTTACTGCTATAACCGGGCCAAACGGATCAGGCAAGTCCAATTCTGGAGACGCGATACAATTCGTCCTCGGGACGCGATCCACCAAGGCCCTGAGGGCTGAAAATCTGAAAGAACTGATCTTTAACGGAGGAAACAATGGAAGAGCGGCAAAAAACATGTCCGCTACACTCACCTTCACAAATCCGGTTAATGAATCCGGAATGAGACAGTTAAGGGTGGATTCAGACGAGGTTGCCTTCACCAGATCCGTGAGATTGTCACCGAAGGGCGACCCGAAGTCCGAATTCAGAATCAACGGAGAGAAAACCACTTCGAGCGAATTCAGGAGAATTCTGAAAGAAGCAGGACTTAGGGGCGACGGTTACAATGTTGTTTTGCAAAATGATGTCACAACCCTCGCAACCATGACTGCACATCGAAGAAGGTCAATACTGGAGGACGTAGCCGGGGTTACAGCTTACGATGAGGACATCAGAAAAGCTTCCAACCAAAGGAAGCACGTCGAAAACTCGATGGAAACAATAGATCTTTTTGAGTCAGATCAAAAAAATCAACTCGAAAGCCTGGGCAAAGAAAGGGAACAAGCGCTGAAGTTCAGACTACTAAAAGAGGAGTTGGATAACAACAGAGCACTTGTGTCGAAATGTAGGTATATGGCCAAAGCGCATGAAGTATCGGCTCTGAAATCTGAACAGGATGAATACAGAAATAAATCTGTAAAACTCCTGGAAGCTGCACGTCAAAAAGAAAAAGACCTTCTGAGGCTGGAGAGCGATCTCTCCGAAATAGGTCGAAAAATAGACGATTTATCAAAAGGCGAAAACAAGAAAATTATTGAGAAGATGAGGAAACTAGAGGTAGAGATCGAGAGGTCCAAAGACAGGTTAAGCGACCTAGAAAATTCTCTTGAAGAAGCGCAAGAAGATATTGAATTCAATAACGATGAGATTGACAGAGTGAAATCCTCCTTAGAAGATCATGAGAAAATAAAGGCCGAAGCAATCAATGAAATTGATGCTGCAAGTACAGAGATTCAAACCTTCGAGGAGGAAATCAACCAAGCAAAAGAAACCCTCGAAACCGGTAGCAAACTGCAGTTAGATCTAACGAGAGCGCTAGGCCAAGCAAATGATGCGGTCACAAATGCTCAAGACGCTTACTCAGAATCCGTGCTTGCGTTTGATAGAGCAGATCAGGCCGTTGCCCTTGCGATGGAATCTGTTGTAACTTTCGAGGATCAATACGAGCAGGCAACACTTCTTCGGGACGATCTTCAAATTCATGGTGAGGACCTTGAGATCGAGGCAAAAAGGGATGATCCTGCACTTCTCGGCGAGGAATTAATTCGTATCAGAAAAATCGAGTCTAAACTGAGACAGGAACGAGATAATGCAGATTCAAAACACAGGGAGGCAGAGGTAAAATTAGAGAAAGCCAGAGCTAGGCTCGATGCCCAAACTCAAGGATCCGCAGGAGTAGCCGCTGCCCTAACCCGACTACGACAACAGGGCTTAATCAATGGAATTCTTGGGTCTGTCGCAGAACTAGCTAGCCCCAAGAATGATTCTCACTCCGAGGGAATAGCACTCGCGCTGGGAGGGGCGATGAGAAGCATCGTAGTGGAAGATGACCAAGTTGCCGCAGACTGCATTTCTTGGTTGAAAAAGAACGGCGGGGGCAGAGCTACATTCCTTCCTTTGAATCGTCTTGGTAGACAACGTCCACAGGGAAGATCTTTGATGGTGGTTAGGAATCCGGGTGTAATCGGTTTCATCCATGAATTGTTGGATTATCCAACTGAGGTCGAAAACGCCATTCAGTTGGTCAGCAGAAGTACATTGCTGGTCGAGGATCTAAATGTCGCACGAAAAAATATGGGCGGAGTCAGGATGGTAACTCTAGACGGATCTGTGGTCGATGGCAGCGGTGCCATGACAGGAGGATCATCCTCTAAATCAGCGCCAAAATTTGGATCCTCGGACCCAACAATTTCTCTTCGACCGTTGGAGAATTCCGTAAATGAAGCCAGCCTAGCGAGGGCAACAGTGGAGTTGGCATTGAAAGAGGCCAGAGCTTCGATGCAAGACCTGACCGACAGGATTGCGAAAATGTCAGGATCAGGTTCAGAGTCTAGATTCAGAGAATGGAGAGCCGAGCTGGATAGGGCTGAAGCCGATGTTAAGGCCATTGCAATTCGATTGAAGGAATCCAGATCCGAGTTAGATCGCAGTGAAACAGTCAAGAGAACCTCCGCTTTTGATCTCGATAAGGCTAAGCAGGAATTGGATGATGCACTTATTGCCCGTACAAATGCCAACGAAGACCTACTCAAACAATCACCGGACCACCTCTCCAAGACTCTATCAGAAGCAGAGGCCAACAAAGGACGGGCGTCGATAAAACACCAAAAGGGTGTGAGCAAATTACAGACCTCTGAGGTCAGCATAGGCGTACTCAAAGATAGAATAAATGAGTTATTCAGCAAAAAAGAGAGACTCAAATCCCAGAAAAATGAAGATTCAATTGAAGTTGAAAAAATAAATAAGCGATCATTCGAGTCTACAGAAGAGTTGTCTGACCTCAGAAAGAAGGCTCAGCATGCAAGTGAGGAATTGGGGATCCTTTCCCAAATGAGAGACAATATCATTGAGGAAAGAACGCAAGCCCGCTCTGACTCACAAGCTTACAGGGCTGAGCGGGAAAGGGTACAGGTGACAGTCGAAGCGCTGAATCAAGCAATATCCAATGCGAAGGAAGAAGTGAGGGAAATTGAAAACGAGTTAAATTCTCAAAACATCGATTTACCGAAGTCTGATGAGAACCTCCCTTCACTAATGGATGTCGAGCGTTCAATATCCAAACTTGAAAGAAGACTGGACAATCTGGGGGACGTCAACATGTTGGCTATCGAGCAGTACGATGAAACTGCCAACAGGATACAACAACTTGTCGAGGACGGAGCAATTTTGAAGAAGAGGCGTGACATGCTCATCGACATTGTCGATAGATTAGAAGCAGAAAGAAAAACTAGGTTGATTACTGTGTTCAATCATATCAATACTAACTTTTCGAGGGTCTATGCAATTCTTCAGCCAGGAGGAAACGGCAGGTTACGACTCGAAAATCCCGACAACCCCTTCGACGGCGGACTTGAAATGGACTGTGTGCCACCAGGTAAAAGCCAGAAAACAAGAAGAGCACAACTCTCGGGCGGCGAGAAATCCATGGCCGCATTAGCGCTGGTCTTTTCGATTCAGGACTTCGAACCAAGCACTTTTTATTACTTCGATGAAGTTGATCAAAATCTAGATCCGTTCAACTGCCAACGAATAGCAATGCTTTGTCGACGCAGGAGTGAGGCGGCCCAATTCATTATGGTAACACTAAGGAAGGTCAGTCTGTCTATGGCCAACCATCACATAGGAATAACACATGCCGGGGACGGTGTTAGTAGAAGAATCACTGACTTCGATCGTGAGGCAGCACTAGCCTTGGGCGAGGCATTTGAAAAAGAATTGGAGGCTCAGGGCCCGCCATCAACCTCAGAAATGTTACCCGACAATCTACCACATCCCTCCAGCAGGCCTCAGTTGCCATCCGACCTCCCTGCAATCAGATCTTTGGAAGGTGTCATTGAAAGAGCCGGAATCAATTTAGATACGGAAAAAGAAGTCCAAACAGATCCAATGGAGGGGTTGAGAGGCCGCGCTGAAAATGTCAACGACGGGAGTCAAAGAGACCTGCAGCCTTCGTTGGATGGGACTGCTTCACAAGAACAGAAGTCAAAATTAGAAATACAACAGAAACCGGAGGCCGAGTGATAAACATGGGCATCCTAGATGCAAAGGCTCTCAGAGATGACATTGTTTCCTCAATGATAACAGAGGATGCAGATTTGGAAACAAGTGAATACTTGGAAAGAATACTTGAATTGGCTGAGATGGAAGAAGCAGAACACCAGTTCTTGGATGATCCGTTCGATAGATCTGTCGCATTAGTTCTACAACTATTCCAAGACCAAGATCTAGACCCATGGGCGGTTGATTTGTCTGCCTTCTTGGAGATGTTCACCGAGAGAATTGACGTAGCCGAGAATATAGATCTACCAACGTGTGGTAAGTTGATTAGAATGGCATGGCAGGTTCTCCGTGGACAGGCAGAATCCTTGATAGAACGTCAGAATAATGATGAGGAGTGTCCCGACACATGGTTGTTTGATAGCGGTTGGGAATCAGAATACGATGATCACGAGTACAATTTCTCAGTTGGAATGATTACAGGTTCTCACAGAGATAGACTTCCCAGCATATTTGCCGGAAGGATCCAGCGGGAAGAGGGCAGGCCGATAACCCTGGGAGAACTATTGATGGGTCTCAAAGATGCAAACCGCATCTCTCAAGAAGAAAACCTCAGGATGAAAATAGCTGAGGAGAGAAGAGAAGCGCTTGAAAAAGCGAGGAACAGGTTCAGTGGAAGCCTGCATGTTGAGGATTTAGAAGGCGACATCCGTAGAACTTGGGAGGCAATGAAGATGAGAGTCGAGCATAGTACCCAGTCATGCTCTCTCGCGTCGATTTCAGAAGAATTGGCAGAACGATCTATGGAAAACGGAACTACAAGAGAGGAGGCCAACGCTGAAGCACAGGTCGCTTCTATGGTAGCGGCCTTGTTTTTAGTAAATCGTGGATATGCGAACATTATGCAGGAGGAGGGAACGAATGGGAGGGTAGTTCTCACAGATCTTAATCCAGATGATTCGGATTTTGAGGTACTGTCTCAGAAACTTCACCCGATGGAAAAAGTCAGGGAGTAGTAGTTGTGGAGCCTGATAACCTATCGACCATCATCGAGGCTATCCTTTTTGGATCAGGGAGATCAATGTCAGTTGCGGAAATAGCCTTTGCAGCACACTCCGACGAGATTCAAACTGAACAGGCATTGGTAAATCTCAGAACCACACTTGATAGGAGAAAAAAAGGCGCCTTACAGATATCTGAAATTTCAGGTAGATGGATTATGGAAGTAAAACCATCCCTCTCCGACAATATGCCGGGTGGGGTTAGGCCAGATATACCAAAAAGATTGATGCCGACAGCAGCATTAATCGCCTATCATCAACCTATGGCACAATCCACTCTTGTGGGCATGCTGGGGCAAAGGGCATACGACCATGTAAGAGAGCTGTCTTCTCTCGGACTGATAAGCCGGCGCCGCGACGGCTCAACACGAAGACTGATGACAACCAGAAGATTTGCTGAGTATTTCGGAGCACCGGAGATAAAACCGGAAAAGGTTAGGACATGGTTCAGAAAACAGGCAGATGAAGCAGGAATGACAGGAGCCGAACTTGCAGCATCGTTGGGTGATGGCCAAACCAAGATCCAAGATTACCAGGAGGAAAAATCTCAAGATTCATCCGGTGCTTGATCTCTCAACTTCTGGAGGGCTTCTACTACTACGGCCATGGTGATTCTTTCACCGGACCCCTTGATCATGTCGCTTACTTTCTGTATCTCATCGCCCTGGGCACCGGCAGCTGCAACCATGTTCTGTAAATGTAATTTCATGTGACCTGCTTGAATCCCGACGGTCGCAAGGGCCCTGAGTGCACCAAGATTTTGGGCGAGTCCGGCTGCCGCCATTACACTCCCTAACTCATCTGCGGTTTCAACACCTAACAAAGCCACGTTGGTTTTAGCCCCGGGATGAATTCTGATCGCACCACCTACAAGTCCAACAGCCATTGGCACTCTTATAGTGCCTCGAAGATCCCCATTTTCGTCTTTTGACCATTCAGTCATAGATCCATATCTCAAATTCTCATTTCCATGGGCTGCGTATGCGTGAGCCCCCGACTCTATTGCACGCCAATCTTGACCGCAAGCTATCGCAACTGATGATATAGCATTCATAATTCCCTTGTTGTGGGTTGTAGCTCTGTAAGGGTCAGCCGCAGCGAAATGATATGCTTGAATTACACCATTGATGACTTCCGAACCTTGTATGCGATCTTTGCCTGTGTTTGACATCTCCTCAGGTGTGAAAGTTGCCGACACGCGAGCTATCCTGTGGACGGCAAGGTTACTGATTATCCTGAGGATAACCGTTCCTGCCGTCAGCTCCTCGATTTTAGGTGCAACCGTTTCTGCCATGGTATTTACTGCGTTGGCACCCATCGCGTCTCTGCAGTCTACCAGAAGGTGAACAATCAACATGTCCCCAGATTCTGTTTTTATGGGCCGAGCCTCGATATCCTTGCAACCTCCTCCAAATTTGACCAAAATGGGATCTACATCATTACACATCTGTATGATGCTCTTCTTCTGTGATAAAACCCTCTTCTTAGCCTCCTCAACATCTTCAAGCCCTACAACTTGAATCTGACCGATCATTACCGGATCATCGTTGTCGGATTTAAAACCGCCATTCAACAAGCACCTCTTGGCCATATTAGACGCAGCAGCGACCACGCTTGCTTCTTCTACTACAAATGGAATTGCATAATGTTTACCGTCAATCAAGAAATTGGTGGCTACACCAATAGGAAGGGAATACGTACCCACGACGTTCTCAATCATTCGGTCTGCAGTGTCGATATCGAGCTCACCGTCTTCCCAAGCTTTCAACTGCTCGGCAGTTAATCCTGCAACCCTCCCTAGCTTCTCTCTACGTTCTCTTGGCGATAGTCTGTGGAATCCCGGCATCCTACTGTCGTCGATGGGCATGATCACAGGAGGTGTGAATAGGTTGTAAGGGATGCGGCTGACTCACGAATAAATCGAATTTATTTCACTCTCGAAATCAAATATTTTACATAAATTAAGCAATATTAATGCGTTAATATTTTACATAAAGCGTTAATAATACGTTAATTATACGTTAATTATACGTTAACATTTCCTCAAAATTGGGCAAAAAAACGATTTTATTTAAAAAAATGAGAAAAAAAGCGTTAAAATAGAAAATATAAACGTAATTATACGTTAATATTAAAGACAATGTGAAACAACAATCCTCCATGGGAGTTGATCCTGCTATGCTGGCCCTGCCAACTCTCAGCGGAAACCCGTTTGAGATCCGACCGCTGTCTATAGGTCAGGCACAGGACTTAATTGGACGAGACGAGATAGTAATGGAATGCAGGGAACATCTTATTTCAGGATCATCGAGGATGGTAATAATCAATGGCGTGAGAGGCTCGGGAAGGACCTCGTTACTTAATGCAATAGCATCTCAAACATCCAATCCTTTCATCAGCGACTACTGGCCAATGGATGCTGATCCGGTCAAGAACATGGTCACACAAGTAGCCGCACATTTCACTGGTCACAACCTTCCTTCGGTAATTTCCGAAACGATATCCAACCTGTCCAGAGAGTTGGAAAACAAAGACGGACCAATCCCAATGATAGCATTTGATCTACCCTACAACGTGGAGGTAAGTACGGT
>MDTC01081345.1_pt1 | contig 10612 bp, 10 predicted proteins | sample 811181 | NCBI WGS metagenome assembly MDTC01 (sample SAMN05326644, study PRJNA326480) | marine metagenome | isolation source: seawater | place: Pacific Ocean: North | collected 2011 | reverse complement strand
TTCCCACCGAATTGTACAGACAGGAAGACGGTTTACAGGATGAATCCTTACAATAAGAAAAAGTTTATTAGATGACAACACAAGCAATCACCGTCAGTGAAAATGTGTCTTCCCGCAGTACGGAAAGAACTTTGGCGATTTTGGAATACCTCGGTCGTTTCCGGAAAGGACAGTCCGCCAGTGAAATCGCCCGGGCTTTGTCTCTTCCCGTTAATACCGTTGGCCGAATAACCGAAACGATGAATAAACGGGGCTGGCTTTACCGGAGGGAGGATGATCGACGATTTGTCCTGACCAACCGGGTGGCAGATCTGACCCGACCACAGGTGAATGACAAAAGTCTTGTTCTGTGTGCATGGGATGCTCTCAGAAGTTTGAGGGACAAGACCGGTGAGACGACCCAGTTGGCGGTGATGTCTGAGGGGAAATGTCTAATCCTTGAGCAATGTGTGTCCGATCAACCGATCAAGGTATCTGGTAAAGTAGGCATGCGTGTACCTTGCTATTCCTGTGCTCCCGGAAAATCGATCCTGGCGAAATTACCGGAGGAAGAATTGGATGACTATTTCAAGGAAGTAAATCTTAAGAAATTTACTCCCAGAACGCTTGCCACCATGCCATCGCTAAAAAAGGATCTCAGGAGGACACTGGAGTGTGGCTATGGAGTCGATTTGGCGGAAGGTCTTGAGGGTATTCATTGTGTATCTGCGGTGATTTTGGACGATTATGAATTTCCGGTGGCTGCAATCACCACGATTGGACCGGCTTTTCGGATGCCCGAGCAGAGGTTTGAGGAAATTGGTAAAATCTGCGTGGAGTCGGCTCTGGAGATAAGAAAAAAGGTCCTGGAGTAAAAGTCTCCCGTAGGGAACGATGGAGCCTATTCTTACTCTTCGGTCAATCGAGAAGCGCTTCCCTGGGGTGCATGCCCTAAAGTCGGTGGACTTTGACCTTTCGCCGGGAGAATGTGTCGCATTGCTTGGAGAGAATGGTGCCGGGAAAAGTACCTTAATCAAGATTCTGGGAGGGGCTCAATCCCCGGATATTGGTCGAATTGTATTGGATGGGGAAGAAGTCATTTTTAATCATCCCACTGATTCACTGGATGCGGGAATTGCGATCATTTATCAGGAATTTAATTTGGTGCCGGGCTTGAGTGCGGGCGAAAATATGTTTCTAGGAATAGAGCCAAATGATTACGGATGGGTAAGGCGTGGAGATGAAATAGCAAAAGCCCGTGGGATTCTAAATCGAATAGGTTCCACGATTGATCCGAATACACGCTGCGATGAACTGACCGTGGCTGAGAAACAGATGGTGGAGATTGCAAAAGCACTGGTGCGTAAGGCCCGTATATTAATCATGGATGAGCCAAGTGCGGCCCTGACTAACAAGGAGGTGGAAAGGCTTTACGAGTTAGTGGATGATTTGAAAGCACAGGGGCTTGGTATCGTGTATGTCAGTCATCGTCTGGAGGAGGTGGAAAGGTTGGCCGACCGAGCGGTGGTACTGAGGGATGGAGCCCGAGTCGGGGAGTTGCTACGGGATGAAATGAAACGCAATAGGATTATTGAGTTGATGGTTGGCCGTGCGATGGATTCTGAATTTCCCAAGGAGGAAAGAAAAGTAGGAGAAATAAGGCTTCGTGCGTACAATCTTCTAAAAGGAAATAAGGTGAAGGGTATTTCCTTGGAAGTGAGAGCAGGAGAAATTCTCGCTCTGACTGGATTGGTGGGAGCAGGAAGAACGGAGACCGTACGACTTTTGTTTGGAGCAGATGTTCGCGACGGGGGGATTGTCGAATTAGACGGGAATGAACTGGATATTCAAAATCCCCGAGATGCAATAAATGCGGGAATTTGTCTTCTCACGGAGGATCGAAAAGAACAAGGGCTGGTCCTTGGCCTCTCGGTGAAAGAGAATTTCGGTCTTCCCAATCTGGGTATATTTTCAACAAATGGACGGATTGATCGAAACGAGGAATTGAATCGCTTTGATCATTATGTGGAAAGTATCTCGATTAAGATTTCGGGTCCGGATCAGTTGGCAGAAAAGTTATCCGGAGGGAATCAGCAAAAAGTGGTTTTGGCCAAATGGCTGGAGAAAAATGCGGAAATCCTGATCTTCGATGAGCCCACCCGTGGGATCGATGTGGGGGCGAAATTTGAAATTTATCAGTGGATGAACCGTTTAGCCAAGCAAGGGAAGGGCATTATTATGATCAGTTCGGAACTCCCTGAGGTGCTGGGGATGAGTGACCGGATCATGGTGCTAAAGGAAGGAGAATTTATGGGTGAAGTAACCAATGGGCCAGATGTTACGCAAGAGAAACTGATGGCGATGGCGATTGGGATTGTTGATGACAAGGAAAGCGAAAATGAAAATTCTTAAGAAATTATTATCCTCAGATTATGGAATGCTCGGGGTTTTGATAGCCCTTTGCGTGTTCTTTAGTTTAATCACATACGAAAACCAGCAACCAGTGGGAAATGACGCGGCTGATCGTTTACTTGGTCAAATTCAGGACCAATTTGTGGAACCGAGCGTGGTTATTATCGCCGGTAAAAATAGTGAGGATGGTCGTGTGTTTGTCTCTCAATTGGAAGAGCAATTGACCGAGGGCGGGTGGAAAGTGGAGGCGGCAATTGCGGGTAGTCCCATTGACCTGGGGAAAGCTTTGCGCGAGGCAGATGACAAGAAGGTAAGTATAGCCTTATTGGCCTGTGAGCAGTCCTTTGCTGATCTACCTTTAGTCGCGAATATGAAAAAAAGTATCCCGGGGCTGAGCCAAATCAAAGTGATAAGTCCAAAAAGTTATGGTTGGCCCAACTTCTTAAAGAGCTCGAACCTGCTCAATGTGGCCAATCAAATCGCAGTGATTGCAATTATTGCAATTGGTATGACGCTCGTGATCATTACCGCCGGAATTGATCTGTCCGTTGGCAGTCTGATTGCCTTTTCTGCAGTCATTTGCTGTTGGGTCGTTCGGGAGTGGATGGGAGGGCCCGATGCGACTGTCCTTGGAATGATTGTGGCGTGTATGCTTGCAATTGGTGCATGTGGAGTACTGGGTGCTTTTTCCGGTTCGATGATTGCCTACTTCGGGGTTCCTTCCTTCGTGGCAAGTCTGGGAATGATGATGGTAGCGAGTGGATTGGCCTACATGATTTCCGGGGGGCTTTCCATTTATCAGATACCGGATTCCTTTGATTGGTTGGGGCGAGGGGATTCATTGTTTGGAATTCCAAATGCGGTGGTGCTGATGGTATTACTTTATTTAGTTGCCCATTTTCTGATGAGTCGAACCATGGCGGGACGCTATATATATGCCGTAGGAGGTAATTCGGAGGCTGCGAGACTTTCCGGCGTGCCGGTTAAAAAAGTGCTTCTTTGGGTCTATGCCTGCTCAGGTGTATTGGCGGGTCTGGGCGGGGTGGTGATGGCCTCCCAGTTTAGGAGCGGAGATCCCAAATATGGTCTGATGTATGAATTGTATGTGATTGCCGCAGTAGTAGTAGGTGGAACCTCTTTGTCCGGGGGGAGGGGGAAAGTCTTTGGTACCTTGATAGGTGCGTTTATCATTGCCGTGATTCAAAACGGTATGAACCTGACCGGCGTCCAAAGCTACACGCAAAAAGTGGTACTCGGTCTTGTCCTTTTAGCGGCGGTGCTGCTGGATATGCTAAAGAAGCGAGGGTGGAAGTTAAGTTCTTAGAGGGCGTAATTAATCCAACCTTTTTAGTCTCGCCTTCATAATCAGGTAGAGTTCACGGCTAATCCACGCATCCGTCGCCGCATATTTAATTTGGGACGAGGAGAGGGGACGCTTTTGCCAGTTGGACAGTTGAGCGGATTTGGATAGGCGCTGTTTAAAGAAAATCGCGGTGAGGTTTCGAAGTCCCGTCTGTTCAATCTTCAGGGATTTAGCCAGGGTGGCCAGGTCCTCAAACCCAGCGGCTTCGAATTCCTCAATTTTGTAGAGGTTCTTCAGATCATCCTTCATGGCCACCCCTGTTTTAATGATTTCAGGATCAGATAAAACATCCACCAGTGGGCCAAGTTTCATCACGGGATAAAGGCGAAAAAGAAAAGCCTGATCGGCCGTGGCCAGTTGAATCAATGCCGGAGGGTTATTGGGGCCACGCTTGAAGTTCGGTTTACACTCAATGTCGAAACCCAGAACCCTTTGCTTTTTTAGCCGGGCAGCAAACCGGTTGAATGACTTTGAATCCTCCGCTACTTGAATCGCCCCGTGAAATCGAATGAGGGGTAATTCATTGATAGTTTCCTTGTCCAATCTCTTGGGGATTTCATCTTCATTATTGGGGGAGACGGGCATGAATCAAATGTTTAGGATCAGGCCATCGTATGACATTATTACATCGTATGGGTGGCTCCGGGGAGAAGGTGCACCTGGAATCCCCGGCTTTGCCTCTCTAACCGCAATTCTTGAGCGATCCAGAAATTTTCTGGTGTGACTATGAAATTCACATAATTCTTGATCGCTTAAATTGGGGTCATGATGAAAAATTGCGAGTGTTTTCACTTCCCCGCGGGCTGCCAATTCGACTGCCATAACATTGCTCGAATGTCCCCAGTGTTCACGGCTCGAAATAGACTCGGAGTGAGTGTAAGGAGCATCGAAAATCAACAGGTCTGCCCCCTTAATAAAGTCGATGTAATCGTATTCTTTCCCGTGAGCAAATTTGGGATGTTCGGAATCTGACGCGTAGACTACTGATTTGTCGCCTTGTTGAAACCGATACCCGAACGAGTCTCCCGGGTGGTTGAGTTTGTATATTGATATTTCAGAATCCCCAATATTAAATGCGTCACCAGGTGAATGTTTTTGAAAAACAAATTCAGCCTGAAAAGAATCAAAATCTATGGGAAAGAAGGGAGTTTGCATTTGATTGCGCAAACTAGACTCGATGTTTTCATGACCTCCGTGAACGATAATTTTGTTTCCTGGAATATAAGCAGGAGCAAAGAAAGGTAAGCCTTGGATATGATCAAAGTGGAAATGAGAAAAGAACAATTGAATGGTATTACCAGAGGGGGAATTTTTTACAATCTCTTGTCCCACACTGCGTATTCCTGATCCAGCATCGAAAATAATATACTCATCTGAACCAGTGTCTACTTGGACACAGGGAGTGTTTCCCCCATATGTTGATCCAATGTGAAATGGAAGATGGTCATCGACAAACTCACGAATTTGTCCTTCCGAACGAAGGTCTTTTCCTCTCGCGGCAAGTAAGGCAGACACAACTTTTTCGGTTATATCTGTTCCCGATTGGGCCGTTGGGATAGATCCTCGAGTTCCTCTGAAGTGAACAATCATTTTTCGATTTCCTCCCTTAAATATAAAGAAAAGGCAATTATTTTTTCTTTTGGTTTTCGTTTATCGGGTAAGTAAATTTTAATCATCTGTGCTTGTGTTTACTCACTCAAACAATCATCTTTCGGACATGAGCGATCAATATGACATCAATGGTCCTATCTATCAAGTGGGTCAAAATATTCTGAGTTTCTCTCAACTTCTCAACTATTTCATAGACCCAGCATATAAAAGGGGTAACTTATCGAGAATTTCGGATATGCATGTTAAGGTTGGCCGCCCCGTAAGCTTGCGAATCGATGACGATTTGACTCCTTTGCCAGAGGGAAGTCCTGTGGATGAACAGACCCTTCATTATTTTCTGGGTATTTTACTTTCTGAAAAGAATCTTGAGATCATCAGTAATGAGGAATCTCCTCGCGATGTGGATACGGCTTTCGAATGGAAAGAACAGGGCGTTAATTTTCGTTTAAATGTTTTTAGGGATCGGGATGGTTTGGCTTTTGTTATGAGAGTTTTGGCCTCGATCATTCCTCCCATTCAAGAGGTCGGTTTGCCATCTGAAAAGATTTGGCAAGATATAAGTGAATTGAAGCGTGGTCTCGTTTTGGTAACAGGGGTAACGGGTAGTGGTAAATCAACTACAATCTCATCCCTGATTAATCATATCAATATAACCCGAAAGGCTCGAATTATTACCTTGGAAGACCCGGTTGAGTTTCTTTTCAAAAGTGAGAGTTCAATGGTGTCGCAAAGGCAGGTGGGCCAGGATGTACCCAGCTTCTCGGATGGATTGAGAAGTGCCTTACGGGAAAATCCTGACATAATCTTCGTTGGAGAGATAAGGGATACTGAAACCGCTTCTTTGGCATTGAGTGCCGCGGAGACGGGGCATTTAGTTTTTTCCACACTGCACACCCGTGATGCCAAAGGTGCTTTGAGTCGTATCGTTGATATGTTTCCTGCTGAGCAAACCAAAAGCCTTTGTTTGCAGCTTTCCTTTAGTTTGTCATATGTATTGAGTCAAAAATTAGTTCCCCGTTCCGATGGAAATGGTAGGATTTTGGCAATGGAGGTCCTGAAAAATGTCCCTGCCTTGGGAAATCTGATTCGAACCGGTAATTGGCAACAGGTTTACTCCACAATGGAAACACAGTCCAAAGAGGGTATGATGACGATGGAGCAGCACTTACTTCACCTTTTTCAACACAATATCATTTCGAAAGAGTCAGCGATTACTTACACGAACGAGGCAAGCTTGTTGGATCGTTTGGGTTGATTGGACGATTGTTTCCTTTTAGAGATTAGGTTAATGATGAAAGTGAGAAAAAAACCGTTACTAATTCTTTTTTTTGTCACCATTATTGGAATAGTTGCTGGAAAACTTATTGCTGATAACAAAATAGAAAAAGAATCTGCAGAAAAACAAGCGAATCAAAGAAAGCAAGTAATCATGGACGATGAGCAATGGAAAAAGAAACTGTCACCCGAGCAGTATCGTATCCTTCGAAAAGCAGGAACTGAACGCCCATTTGGAGATGTTTACAAAGAATTTAAAAATCAGGGAGGTGGAACATATGTTTGTGCCGGATGTGACACAGAGCTTTTCAGTTCAAAAGAAAAATTCGATTCCAAGTGTGGTTGGCCCTCATTCTATGATCCATCCAAGGCTAAAAATGTTAAAACATCTGTAGATTATCACCTTGGTTATCCACGTACTGAAGTTCTCTGTGCCGTTTGTGACGGCCATCTTGGTCATGTTTTCACAGGGGAGGGGTTTGATACTCCAACGGACAAAAGATATTGTATAAACGGTACTGTCTTAAAATTTATTCCAGACTTCTCTCCCAGTTTGAAAAATAGCCAGAAGATCAAGAAAGTTGAGGATGAGGAGTAATTGTCTGATATTTTGAAATCCGTTTCTTTGCACCATTTAATCGACTGGCTAAGATAAGTTTGAAAAGAAATATCTGCCACTTTTTATTCTTCCTGCTCTCTCTGTTTTTGCTTTCGCAGCTTGTCTTTTCTAGCAGTGAAGAGTTAAATTCGAAGAAGATTGTTGCAGAGGAAGTTTACATTCCAAAGTATGGTGAAAATGGGCAAATTATTTGGACCCTGAATGCGGAAGAGGTGAATCCCGGAGTTCGCGATTCTTATAATGTGGTCGGACCAATTCTTAAAACGCTGGATCAAAGAAAAAATATCACTCAAGTGAGTGCCCAGAAGGGGGTTTTCGAATTAGAAAAAAATCGAGCTTTTGGGAGTGAAAAAATTAATATAAATGGAAGTGGTTTCAGACTGGAAGGTGAGCATTGGAAATGGCAACAGGATCAAGAAGGTCGGCATAATTTTAAGATAGGCAAAGAGGGTTACGCCTTTTTTGAAAATTCATTCGGGTTTGCTGATTCTTCATTTTTACCCAAAAAACGAAAAGAGGATTTGAAGATATCCGCAATTACTGCAGATCCAATCGTTGCCTCCGCAAGTGAGATTGAACTAGTCTCTTTAAAATTAGGTGGGCATCGCATCCAATTGAGTGGAGTCGTCACCATAAGCAGTGATGAAATGGAGATTAACTGTTCTCAGATGACGATTTTTATTGATCGGAATGCATCAACTAGCCTCCCAACAAAAGGCAGAATTACTCAGATTATAGCCGATAAAAATGTTGAAATGAGGCAGCTAAACAGATCATCATCCGCTAATAGTCTTACTTTTGATACTCTAAAGGGAGAGATTTTAATGGAGGGAGATGTTATTGTTGATGATCAAGATTGGGGAAGAGTAGTTGGTGAGAAAATTATATTAGAACAAAAAACTGGTAGAGTTCGTGTACTTGGTAATGAAAAAGCACGTCCTCGCATTGAATTACCTGATTTGGATAAGATCAATTTACCAAAGCCTCTAATGAAAAAAGGTAATTGATAAAAGAATGGTAACATCAACTAAAATAGAAGCACGGGATCTTCGGAAGAAGTATAAAGGTAAAGAAGTAGTCAAAGGAATATCCCTGACCGTTAGTGGAGGTGAAATCGTAGGTTTGCTTGGTCCAAATGGAGCAGGTAAAACCACAACTTTTTCTATGATTGCCGGCTTTGTGGCACCAACCGGGGGAACACTTTTCCTCAATGATCAATCCATCGTACATCTTCCGCCTTTCAAAAGAGCACGGAAGGGTTTGGTTTATTTGTCTCAGGAGGCATCAGTCTTCAGGTCTTTGACTGTTGAGGAAAATATTCGAGCAATTGCACAAACTCTTCCGGGAGACAGGAAGTCGGAAGATGAAATCGTTCAACAAAAAATGCAGCAATTAGGGATTGAAAGCCTTGCCGGGCAAAAAGCAAATACCTTGAGTGGTGGTGAACGGCGAAGGTTGGAAATTGCTCGGGCATTGGTTTTATCTCCAGATTTTCTGCTTCTTGACGAACCTTTCAGTGGTGTTGATCCTAAAAGTGTCTCAGAAGTGAGTGAAATTATCAATTCTCTCAAAAGTAATGGTATGGGAATTCTGCTCACTGATCATAATGTTAGGGAAACGCTGAAGGCTGTTGATCGAGCTTATCTTCTCTATGAGGGAAATGTGTTGGCTCATGGATCAGCAGAATATCTAATCTCGGATCCAGATACTCGAAAGAAATACCTCGGTGAGGATTTTAAAGCCTAGATGCGAATTTTAAAAGAATGAAAAGTAATAAAAAAAACCAAGGAGTCGAGAGCATTGCAGTAAAGGATTTCTTTGTGCATTACGGTGAGCAATTGAAGTTGAGACTGGTGACAAGTGAGAAAACCCTATCCAGGAGTACTATTCGGGAAAAGAGTCTCAACCGTCCTGCCTTGGCGGTCACCGGTTATTTTAAATATTTTGCAAATAAGAGAATTCAGCTTTTCGGAGCAGGAGAAATGGCTTTTTTTCGAGAACAGTCTGCTGCTCGTCGAAAATCGGTTATTGAAACAATGGTAGCCAAAAAGATTCCATGCGTTGTGGTTTCGAGAAGTTTAGCACCTACTCAAGAAATGATAGATGTTTTGGAAAATGCAGGTGTTCCTCTATTCAGAACCCCTCTGAGTTCAAAAGCATTTACGACCGAGGTGACTGTTTTATTGGAAGAAAGATTTGCTGCCCGAACTAGTTTACATGGAACTCTTCTCGAGATTCGAGGGGTAGGGACTTTGATCAGAGGTGAAAGTGGTGCCGGGAAAAGTGAAGCGGCCCTTGCTCTCATTGAGCGAGGGCACAGCCTGGTGGCTGATGACTTAGTCAAAGTAAAACTTCTAAGTGATCATACTCCGATTGGGTTTTGTGATCCTTTAAGTCGCGGATTCATGGAATGTCGTGGAATAGGCATTATCAATGTAGAAAAATTATTTGGAAACCGATTTGTACGTCTTGAAAAAAGAATAGACCTTGTAGTGACTCTTCTAGAGGAAGCCTCTGATGCAGAACCTGAAAGAACTGGATTAGATCGTAAGTACTACCAGATTCTTGGTTTTGATGTGCCACATATGGAAATTCCTGTTCGAACTGGAAGAGATATGGCCCGTTTAATTGAAGTTGCAGCAATGGTTCAAGCGGCAAGGCAGTTTGGCTATGATTCTGCTGACGATTTAAATCAAAAACTTTTAAAGCAGATGAGTGAAAAATAGCACTTTATTAGTCATTATTTTTCTATAAATATCGTAAGATCAACTATCTGTATCCGAGTGGAGTTTGTGAAAAAAAAGCAACCTCAAAAGTGAAAAAAACTTACAAACGAAGTCATGTTAATAAGTTGTGAGAAACTTTACTAAAGATAAATGATTTTTTTCTTGGTCTCGGTCACTTTATTGTTCAAAACAATTGTATCCCTTTCGTAACATTTTTATCTCCACATTATCGATGATTCCAATATTTTTATTCCCCATCTCCTTCGCCAGCAGCGGATTATGGAATTTTTTGGGTGGAGTTTTTGGGTTTTCCGCAATGTTTATAATTACGGTGGTTGATATCTGTAAATCCTTCTTTGAAATTGATTTACAACTATCTCACAGCCTGTGTGAATAAAAAAAATTTACTACAAAATGACTGACTTAATCACTACACCTGAAACTTTCTGGAGTTCACTTCGCGAGCAACTCCTCGATGTAATCCCTGCAGACACATTTAGAGTGTGGTTTGACAATATGCGAGTCGGTAGACTTGATGATGATGGATGTGAGCTCATCGCCCCAAATGAATTCTCGGCAATCTGGATTCGTGATAACTATCTCGATGTCATTCGACAGGAAGCTGAT
>MDTC01174018.1_pt1 | contig 10613 bp, 12 predicted proteins | sample 811181 | NCBI WGS metagenome assembly MDTC01 (sample SAMN05326644, study PRJNA326480) | marine metagenome | isolation source: seawater | place: Pacific Ocean: North | collected 2011 | reverse complement strand
TAAAGTCCATTACAGATGTATTTTTAATTTCCTCAAAAGATCTGTTATCATTAGGAATTATTGAACCCGAATTAAATAACTCAAGGTGTTTTTTATTTGTCTTATCAATTAATTGATTTGTGAAATCAACGAGTTTTACAACATCAATTTTTTCATTTGATACAATTTTATTTTTTATACTTACACGTTTATAATTTATACCCCATAAAAAATAAAATAAAATTGATATTATTGTTAATATAGCCCCCAATTCAATTAAAAAATTTCTCAGAGATTTTATCCTCAAAAAAATTTTGTAAAAAATAAAGAAAAACACCAAAATATAAATTAAATCACCAACCGGAACATCAGTCCAATAATTTAAAATTCTTAATTTTTTAGAGATGAATACATATAAATAATTTGAATAAAAATTCTCTATAAATAAGTTTTCATTCTTGATTAATCCAATAAAATATATTAAGGGAATAAAAGAAATCGAAAAAAAAATTTTAATTTTTCTACTCATTTTTAATTTTTGCTAATTTATAAATTATTTATTCTTTAATTTTGTAAAATGAATAGTCAAATTTCAAAGCTGGAGCCAACGTCTATTTGGAGAAATTTTGTTTCTTTAAATAGTGTTGCAAGGCCTTCTAAAAAGGAAGAAAAGATTGTCAATTTCTTAATAAAATTTGCAGAAAACAATAAATTAAGATACTCAAGAGATAAAATTGGAAATTTGGTCATCTTCAAAGATGCTACAATTGATATGGTTGACAGAAAAACAATTGTTTTACAATCTCATGTTGATATGGTTCATGAAAAAAATCATGATGTTCAATTTAACTTTGAAGAATCTGGTATTCAGATGTATATTGATAACGATTGGGTTAAAGCAAAAGGGACAACCCTTGGAGCTGATAATGGACTTGGTGTTGCGGCAATTATGGGTATTTTAGAAAACAGTGAAATTTCTCACCCTAAAATAGAAGCACTTTTTACAATAGATGAAGAAACAGGAATGACAGGTGCCCTAAACCTTTCAGAATCAATATTAAGTGGAAAAATTTTGTTAAACCTAGATACTGAGGAAGATAATGAAATTTGTATTGGATGTGCTGGAGGAATTGATATTACTATAAGTAATAAATTTCAATTAGAAACTCCAAGAAGTGACCAATCATCTCTAAAAATCACAATTGACGGTCTCACGGGTGGTCATTCTGGAGCAGAAATTCATAAAGGGTTGGGCAATGCAAATAAAATTATGTTTTCAGCATTAGCTGAAATATCCAACTTATGTTCATTAAATATTTGTGAAATTAGTGGAGGAGGACTAAGAAATGCCATTCCTAGGGAATGTAGTGTTATAATTTCCATTAACAATAATAAAATAGTTGAAGTTCAAAAGTTATTATTACAAATTAATTTGAATAAACTTAAAGATTTAAAATCAACTGATCCAAATTTTAGCTTTACATCAACAATAGTTGATTCTTGCGATGGTCAATTAAATTCTTTAGATTCAAGTGCTTTAATTAGTGCGATTAATGATTGTCCAAATGGCGTATATAAAATGAGTAATTCAATTGAGGGTCTTGTTGAAACTTCCAATAATTTAGCAAATATTCAATTTAATAATTCTAGCTTGTTATTAACATGTTTAACAAGATCATCTGTTGAAATTTCTAAAATGGAGTTGTCAAATAAGATTTCTGATATTTTTACAACTATTGGGTATAAATGTTCTCTTTCTGGTGGTTACCCCGGTTGGGAACCAAATGTTAATTCAGAAACTTTAAAAAATGCAATTTCTTCTTACACAAGACTTTTTTCAAATAATCCCAAAGTAAATGTTATCCATGCAGGTCTTGAATGTGGGATTATTGGTTCGCATTATCCTAAAATGGAAATGATAAGTTTCGGTCCAACTATTTTAGGTGCACATTCTCCAGATGAACGAGCGTCTATAAAGTCAACTCAGAAATTTTGGGTCTTTTTCAAAGAAATTCTAAAAAATATCCCAAAGTCTAATTAGTTATTTCAAGAAGTTCAATTTCAAATATTAACGTGGCATTTGGAGCAATTACTCCTCCAGCTCCTCTTGCACCATAAGCCAGGTCACTTGGTATTATAAAAGAGGCTTTTTCCCCAACTTTAAGAATCTTTAGGGCTTCCTCCCAACCTTTTATTACTCTACCTTCACCAATTGTAAATTCAAATGGTGAATTTCTTCTTAATGAGGAGTCAAAAACATTACCGTCAATTAACTTGCCTGTGTAATGTACTTTAACACGATTTCCATTAACTGCCTTTTTATTTTTTGTGGAAACTAAAATCTTATACTTTAGGCCTGATGCACTAGTTGTATAACCAATGGAAAGTTTTTGTAATTCCTTATTTAATTCTTCCTTTTTTACATTTTCTATTTCAACTCTTCTTTTCTCTAGTTCAGGTTCTTCATTAATCCAAACAGAAACTTCATCAAAATTATTTGCACTTTCCCCAATCTTTATAATATTAACTGAATTAATTATTACATCATTTTCAGGTCTATTAGCAATTGCAGTTTTTACATTTGAAATTTTATCTTGAATTTCAATCCCAGAAATAACTTGACCAAAAACTGTATGTTTTCCGTCAAGCCACGGAGTTGGAACTTCTGTAATAAAAAACTGACTACCATTAGTAGCAGGTCCACTATTAGCCATAGATAATATTCCGGGCTTATCATGTTTCAGGGTTGGGTCAATCTCATCATCAAATGAGTAACCAGGATTTCCTGAGCCATTCCCAAGTGGACAACCCCCTTGAATCATAAACTTATCCATTACCCTATGAAAAATTAATCCATTATAGAATTTTTTCTCTTTTAATTGTTGTTTCACATCAGGATGAGTTCCTTTACTTAGAGCAATAAAATTAGCGACAGTCACAGGTGTTTCTTTGTAATTCAATTTGATTAGCATTGTTCCAAGAGAGGTGTTCATTTCTGCATAAACTCCTTCTTCCAATTCGTTGTATTTATTATTACAAGAAAATATAATAGAGTTTAGTAAAAAAAATAAGAAAAATTTAAGTTTCATATTGTACTAGTTTAGTTGATTTATATATTTTATGAGTGATTTTTTAAATAAATTTATTGTTTGCTCCATATTTAATTTACTGATGGCACCAGCTGCGTTTTTGTGGCCACCACCATTAAAAATATCTTTAGCAAACTTATTGACATCAAATTCACCCTTTGATCTGAGGGAAATTCTGACCGAGTTGTCATTAATATTTTCCTTAAAAATAGCCGCAAGTTTTATGTTTTCAATTGATAAGCCATAATTTACAATCCCCTCAGTATCACCTTTTTCGTAGTCAAATATTTCAAGCTCTTCATTTGTTAAGAATATGTAACAGGTTTTAAAATTTTTTAAAATTTCAATTTTTTGAAGACAATGACTTAGAAGTTTAATTTTTGATAACCGATTGTTGTCATAGATTTGATTGTGAATTTCTGTGTGAGATATTCCATTTTTTAAAAGTTTTGAAACAACATTATGAGTTTCATGTGTTGTTGAGGGGAATCGAAATGATCCAGTGTCAGTCATAATCCCTGCGTAAAGAGATTCAGAAATTGAATAATCAATAAGGTTTTCATCTCCAAGCATTGATATAAAATGATAAACCATTTCACATGTTGAACTCATGCTAGGATCAGAATACATAAAATCACAATAATTTTTAGGATTTTCATGATGGTCAATCATAATTTTAATAGCCTGTGAAGCTTCAACACAATCTTTCATTGATGATACTCTAGAAAGATTATTAAAATCTAAGTTAAAAATTATATCACAATTTAAAATTTCATGCTTTAGTTTATTATCATCTTCAAATATTTTAATTTTTTTTTGAGGATCCATCCAATTTAAAAATCTTGGAAAATGGTTTGGGCTAACTATTAACGATTTATGACCAATTTTTTTTAAATATGTATCCAAAGCAGTACTAGAGCCAATTGCATCACCATCGGGATTTTTGTGAGGAATAATTACAATTGTTTTTTCTTTAGATAATAAACCTTTTATTTTTTTTATTTGATTGTCATCCATAAAGTGCGAATATAATCATAAAAAACTGTAACGCTAAATTGAGAAAAAGTCTTACTTTTGCACCTAAATAAAAAATATGAAAAATATTACGTTTACAATGTTAAAACCGGATTCCGTTTCCAAAGGAAACATTGGTAAAATAATTGATATAATTTTACAAGATGGTTTTAAAATTGTGGCTATGAAATATACTAGACTAAGTACAGAAGAAGCCTCTAAATTTTACTCCGTTCATTCAGAAAGGCCTTTCTATGGTGATTTAGTCACATACATGACTAGCGGGCCAATTGTTGCAGCAGTTTTAAAAAAGAAAAATGCAGTTGAAGATTTTAGAAAATTAATTGGTGCAACAAATCCTATCGAAGCTGAAAAGGGAACAATAAGAAACTTATTTGCTGATTCAATCAGTGAAAATGCCATTCATGGAAGTGATAGTGATGAAAATGCAATCATTGAGTCTAATTTTCACTTTGAGCAAGATGAGATTTTTAATAAAACGTAATCTTTTCAACAATTTTATTTTTAAATCTTTTGTTAATCATATCAATTAGTTTCTGCTTGCCATAACTTAATTCTTGTTTTAATGCTGGAGAACTTAATTTTATGTACAAAATTTTGTTTCTCAATTTAACTTCTTGGGTGTAATTTGCAACCCCATTTTTCATCATTTTAAACCATGCATCACTTATATCTACATTTGTAACTCCATCTTTTAAGTTATTCTTCACCAGAAAAACATTAATCAAATCTTTTAAATCATTATTTTCCATCACCAAAATATTTTTCAAAACGTTTGTAGGAAAAAATTATTCCTTCGCTATTTTTTATAACAAGTCTATTTTGATCTAACAACTCAATAGTTTCACTAAATTTATTTCCTGCTGAAAAATATATAATTTCAAAATAATCTTTTTTGTCCTCAATAAATATCGGAATTTCATGTAATGTAACTTCAAAACTTCCGTTAATCATGGGTTTAATTTTTTTTCTGAAACCTTTGTTTAAACTATCAATTTTAAAAAAATCGACTGCATTACTAAAGGGGTATTCCTTGATAAATTTATTTTCCTTTGAAACGGAAACTATTTCCCAATAACCATTAATAAAATCTAAATTAATTTGGTTGCTACAGCTTAGTGTAAAGAAAAACACAATAACAAGTCTTTTCATATCTGAAAGATTTTATAGGACTTATTTACTTTTTTAATGATTATTTCTGATCTTTCTTTATTTGTATCGGTGACAAATATTTGATTAAAATGATCATCATTAACTAATTTTATCATTTGTTCAACTCTAGTATCATCTAATTTATCAAATATATCATCCAATAGTAAAATTGGTTTTTTATCACTTTTAGACAAATAATCAAATTGAGCAAGCTTTAAAGCAATTAAAAAAGACTTTTGTTGTCCTTGACTGGCAAATTTTTTAATAGAATTTTTATCCTTTAAAAACAACAAGTCATCCTTATGTATTCCCCTTGTTGTGTACTTGTATCTTAAATCATGTTCTAGAGAGTTAATTAGAATTTTGGAAAATTCTTCCTCATTATTTAAATCACTTCTATATTGAATATCAACTAGTTCTTTGTTGTTGCTTAGTTCAAAATACCTGTTTTTAAAAATGGGAATAAACTCTTTTAAAAAACTATTTCTATTTTTATAAATATTTAAACCTAATTTTGAAAGTTTGAAATTGTATATTTCTAAGGTGGAAATTAGTTTTTTCTTATCATTAAAAAATAATTTTAAAGCCTTATTTCTTTGTTTTAATGTTCTGTTATATTCAATTAAATTAAAAAGAAAACCCCTATCACTTTGAGAAATAATGCCATCAATAAATTTTCTTCTAACATCACTTCCATCAGTAATTAAATTTCTATCAACTGGTGATATTATAACAGCGGGAATTAGTCCAATGTGATCAATAAATTTTTTATATTTTTTACCATTTTTTATTAATACCTTTTTTTCATTTCTTTTTAGGGAAAGAGTTATTTTTTCTTCTTTATTATCCTTTTCATATATCCCTATTACAGTCATATACTCTTGATCATGTTTTATATTATCTGCTTGAACTGAATTAAAATAGCTTTTTGTGTAAGAAAGGTGATATATAGCGTCTACTATATTGGTTTTTCCGACTCCGTTCATACCTGTAAAGCAGATAATTTTGGTATCAAAATCAAATTTTATTTCACTAAAGTTTTTATAGTTATTTAATAACAATTTTTTTAAAAACATATGATTGGTTACTTAACTATTTCTTTATAAGTACAAATGAATAATTCAAAAATAACAAATAAATTATCCATTTTTATTAATAAAAACTTTATTTTTACGCACTTATTTATTCATAATGGCAACATACAAAAAGAGGGGTTTTAAAGGCAAAATTAGACCAAATAGGATAGAGGAGATTGAAAATAAATCTACGACCGCAAATGTATTTAAATCATTAGATGATGGTTCTTCTAGAACCCAGGTTTGGGTAGAAAAAAATCAAAACAAAATTTTAACTTTTGTAGGTTTTGTTGTTATTGTTTTAGCTTCTTACTATGCCTACACTAATTTTGTTGTTGAACCAAATGAAATAAATGCCGCCAATGAAATTTATTTTTCTCAGCAAAAATATGAAGAAGCCCTTACTACTGAAAATGACTCAATTTTTAATATTGCGTTAAATGGAGAAAATGATAATCTTGGTTTTATTGAATTGGCTGACAGATTTAGTGGAACCAAAGCTGGAAATCTTGCTAATTATTACATAGGTATGACATATTTAAAAAAGAATGATTATCAAAATGCAATAAAGTATTTATCTAGTTTTAAGTCAAATGATATTATGTTATCATCAATATCTGTAGGGTCCATTGGAGATGCTTTTTCTCAATTAAATCAATATGAAGAAGCTTATGAATTTTACACCAAGGCTCATGAAGTAAGTGAAAATAATTACACTACTCCAATATATTTATTTAAATCAGGTATAGTTGCTCTTGAGATAGGAAAATTTTCTAGTGCCTTTGACAATTTTACAAAAATCAAGTATGAGTATTCTGAAAGTCCTCAAGCTAAAAATATTGACGTATATATATTCAAAGCCAAGGCCCTTAAGTAGCATATGATTACAAATAACAAATTCAATTCATCTTTAGAAAAGTATAATATTTCAAAAAACTCAAATTTAAAAATTGGAATTATTGTATCCGAATGGAACTCTGATATTACTAATAATTTATTATTGGGAACCGTTGATGAGTTAAAAAAAAATGGTTTAAAAGAAAAAAATATTTCCGTGAATTGGGTTCCTGGAAGTTTTGAGTTGATATATGGGTGTAAGGCGCTATTGAAAGAAAACTTTAATGCTATTATTGCCATAGGATGTGTTATCAAAGGGCAGACTGATCATTATGATTACATATGTAGCTCTGTCTCTAATGGCATTATGCAGCTAAATATTGAAAGTGATATTCCTGTGATATTTTGTGTATTAACAGATCATAATAAAATGCAATCTATTGCAAGATCTGGTGGAAAAAATGGTAATAAAGGAGTTGAGGCAGCAATTGCTGCTATTAAAATGGCTGCCTTTAAGTAAGATATTTATTATATTAGTTTAATTCATAATTTTAATCGGTGGGTCTTTTTAAATTGAGAAAAAATAAACGCTATAGCTATTCAGGTAGATTTTCTGAAGATAATTCATATGTTAGCAAACATTCTATTCCAAAGAAAATGAAATCTAAATTTGAAGAATTTAGATCAACAGTTGGAGATGATAATAGCTTTAGGAAAAAAATCAGAAATGCTGTCAATGACTATAAGAAAGGATCTGAAAAATATGTCCTAGTAAGATTGTTAATTATTCTTGCATTATTGATTATTATACTGTTGCTATTTTTTATGATTTAATTTTTCTAATAAATGAAAAATATTATAAACATACTTCCTGAAAATGTTGCTAATCAAATAGCTGCTGGAGAGGTTGTTCAAAGACCTGCTTCTGTTTTAAAAGAATTATTAGAGAACTCAATTGATGCTGGATCTTCTAAGATTCATGTAGAGATTAAAAATGCAGGAAAAACATCTATTTTAGTTTCAGATGATGGAATTGGCATGACCAAAGCGGATGCCGGAATATGTTTTAACAGACATGCTACATCTAAAATATTTTCAGCAATTGATCTTTTCAATATTAGGTCTAAAGGATTTAGGGGGGAAGCTTTAGCCAGTATTGCTGCAATAGCTCATATTCAACTAATCTCAAAACAAAAAAATGTTCAACTTGGAACTCAAATTGAAATCAATGGAAGTCAACTGGTTTCAAATAAATCTATTGTTGCAGAAAATGGAACTAAAATTTTAGTAAAGAATTTATTTTTTAATATTCCTGCAAGACGAAAATTTCTGAAGTCTAATAATGTTGAAAATAAACATATAATGAATGAGTTTTTCAGGATATCTTTATCCCATCCTGAGGTAAATTTCATTTTTTTTAATGACGGAAATGAAATATATAACTTAAAAAGTTCAACTTTTAAAAGACGAATTATTGAGCTCTTTGGAAATAAAACAAATGAAAAGCTAGTTCCAATTAATGAGGAAACAGAAATACTGCGTTTGAATGGATTTATTTTTAAACCTGAATATTCAAAAAAAACGAGAGGGGAGCAGTATTTTTTTATAAACAATCGATTCATTAAAAGTCCTTATTTGAATCATGCGGTTAAAGTGGCTTTTGAGGGTTTAATTGATACTAACTATAATCCATCATATTTTCTAAACTTACATGTTGATCCAAAAACTATTGACATCAATATACATCCCACAAAAACAGAAATAAAATTTGAAGATGAGCATTCTATTTTTGCAATATTGAGATCATCAATAAAACACAGTTTAGGTCAGTATAATATCTCTCCAGTACTAGATTTTGAACGTGATAAAAACTTAGATATTCCTTATGATTTTGATAAAAATTCTCGTGATGGATCTATGGGCATTGAAATTAATTCTAATTATAACCCATTTAAAAATAATAAAACAATTTCATTGGGTAATGTAAATAATAATTTTAAAAAGGATGAATATACTTTACAATTTTCATCAGATTCTAAAGACTTTAATCAATTAGATTTTAAGGACTTAAACAGTTCTGTGAATACAAATCAGATAATTCAGTTCAATAAAAAATATATAATAAATAAAACTAAATCCTCATTAGTTGTAATAAATCAGGAGCGGGCTCACCAAAGAATATTATATGAAAAATTCTTAAAGTTGATTAGTTCTGATAAAAAAAATGCACAAAAATTACTATATACATCAGAAATAGAATACAGTTCGCAGGATATTAGGATATTAAAAAGTAATTATGATCAATTAAAAATCTTTGGTATTGAATTTAATTTTAATAAAAATAGCATAATTATATCCGCTTTACCAAGTTTCTTAAATGAGAAGGATTTGAAATTTTATATTGATAATTTACTCTATAACTTACAAAATGAAATCCCAGCACATAATTTTAGTGAATCAGATCTTTTTTCAAAAATTCTATCAAAATCTATGTCCATTAAAAATGGAAAGATTCTTGATGCTAAAGAACTTGAATATATTATTAATTCTTTATTTGCATGTAAAGAAGCATCTAGATGCCCATTTAATAAAAAAACTTTTGTAAAAATTAGTGCTAATGATATTGAAAATTTGTTTAAATAATGTATAGAATTTCCCCAACAGTCAAACAGCTCTTGATAATTAATGTTATTTTCTTTCTAGGAACTTTTTTATCATTTAATAGTGGATTTATTTATTCATTATTTGGCCTTTATTTCCCTGAAAATGTAAACTTTAAATTTTGGCAGATTTTAACGCACATGTTTATGCATGGAAATCTGCCACACATTTTAGTTAATATGTTTGCACTTTGGATGTTTGGATCATCAGTAGAATCAATATTTGGATCAAAAAAATTTTTATTTTTCTACTTAACATGTGGCTTAGGGGCTGCTGTTTCACAATTAGCCTTTTTGTATTATAATTACTATGTAGATTTGGAGTTTTTTGTTTCTAGTGGATATGAATCAGCAGAAATTATCAATTTGTTAAATAACAAAAGTAATCCAGAGCTAAACTCTTTAGTAAATAATGTAGGAATTGAAAGAGTGGCTTCAATTTTTTCAAATTTTAATACAACAATGGTTGGTGCTTCAGGAGCAATAATGGGTATATTGGTTGCATTTGGAATGTTTTTTCCAGAAAGTAAATTAATGCTACTATTTTTTCCTATTCCGATTAAGGCAAAGTATTTTATTCCTGCAATTATAATCATGGATCTTTTCTCAGCTATTACTGGGCAAGCTATATTTAGCCCTAGTAATACTGCATATGTGGCTCACTTAGGAGGAGCTTTAACTGGCTTTATTATTATGTATTATTTGAAAAAAGATAGATTTAATAAAAATAGGTGGTATTGATGAGAATATTTGACAGGATTAATTTTGATATTAGCAATTTAAAT
>MDTC01081181.1_pt1 | contig 10613 bp, 8 predicted proteins | sample 811181 | NCBI WGS metagenome assembly MDTC01 (sample SAMN05326644, study PRJNA326480) | marine metagenome | isolation source: seawater | place: Pacific Ocean: North | collected 2011 | reverse complement strand
TTTAATTTTATCAAAATTTCATTTTGGTATACTAGGTGCCTTTATTGGTTACCAAGCTGGTTCTAGCCTTGGAAAATCAAGAGTTAAAATTAATACCAATAGGGGTTCTGGTAGGAATTACCAGAGCTCTTATTCTCACGATTCAAGTTATTACACTTCTAAATTATCTCAAAATGATTTTGCCACAGCATTAATGATTCTTTCAGCTGCTGTAATGAAAGCGGATGGTAAAATTTTAAAGTCAGAATTAGATTATGTAAAACAATTTTTTAAACAGCAATTTTCTGTTACTCTTGCCACCAGATATATTACTGAGTTTAAAGATATTTTACAGAAAAAATTTGTTTTAAATCAAGTATGTAGTTCAATAAATAATTCAATGCCAATAAGGCAAAGATCTCTTCTTTTACAATATCTTTTTGGTATTGCACAAGCTGATGGTCATGTTTCCGATGCTGAGGCTAGAGTAATTGAACAAATTGCATCATATTTTAGAATTACAAAAACTGAATTTGATCAAATCAAATCATTATTCTATAAAGACGTTTCAAGTGCGTTTAAAGTTTTAGGAATTGAAAAAAATGCTACAGATGATGAATTGAAAAAAGCTTATAGAAAAATGGCAGTGAAACACCATCCTGATAAATACAACCAATTAGGTGAGGAACAACAGTTAGCAGCAAAAGAAAAATTTCAAAAAATTCAAGAAGCTTACGAACAAATCAAGAAAGAAAGGAGACTCAAATAAATGAAAGAGTTTTTTCAAGTATTTTTTTCCTCGTTTTGGATTATTTTATTTGTTGCTTTTCTCTGGCTCATACATTTTGCACACAGTTACTTTAATTTAAATCTTTCTGAACTTGGAATTCTTCCAAGGACAATTGAAGGCTTAACTGGGATACTTTTTTCCCCACTCATCCATTCTAAAGAAAATTTCAATCATATTATGAATAATTCTGTTCCATTTTTGATTCTAGGATGGACACTATTTTTTTTTTATAAACCTATTGCCTGGAGAATATTTATTCTATCATGGCTTTGTACCGGTGTATTCGTTTGGATTTCTGCAAGAAATGCCTATCATATTGGAGTTAGCGGTGTGCTTTATAGTATTTTATTTTTTATTTTTTTTAGTGGTGTATTTAGAAAAGACTTAAGGTTATTAACGGTTGCACTTTTAGTCGTCTTTTTATACGGCAGTATGGTATGGGGAATATTTCCTTATGATTGGACCATTAGTTTTGAAAGTCACTTTTTTGGAGCAATTACTGGTACTGTATTGGCTTATTTTTATAGAAAGGAAAAAGCTTCATTTAAAACTGAAAAAACTCAATGGGAAATTGAACATGAAATGGGGATAGAACCACCAGATTTCGAAGGTACCTGGAATAATGAAGAGTAATCTTATTTTTTCTCTTCTTTTTTACTATCAGTTGATTTCTTCTTAGGAGTACTAACCGCTACAGCAATTTTATCTGCTTTCGCATTGTAATCCATTTTAATAATATCATTTTCTTTAATGCTTTTTTGGATAATTTCTTCAGCTAATGGGTCTTCAATGTATTTTTGAATTGCTCTATTTAAAGGTCTCGCTCCATATTTTTCATCAAATCCTTTATCAGCAATATAGTTTTTTGCTTTTGTTGTAAGTTCAACTTGGTATCCAAGAGAGTTGATTCTTTTAAAAAGTTTCTTCAGCTCAATATCAATGATTTTCAAGATGTCTGCTTTATTTAAGGAGTTGAAGATGACTACATCATCAATTCTGTTAAGGAACTCAGGAGCAAATGCTTTTTTAAGTGCATTTTCAATCACACTTTTCATGTTTTCTTGATCATTTTCAGATCTTGTTTTGGTTCCAAAACCAACCCCAGTTCCAAAATCTTGTAATTGTCGTGCGCCAATATTAGAAGTCATAATAATAATTGTATTCTTAAAATCGATATTTCTCCCAAGACTATCGGTCATTTTACCATCATCAAGTGCTTGTAGTAAAAGATTAAATACATCTGGATGAGCTTTTTCAATTTCATCTAATAAAATAATTGAGTAGGGTTTCCTTCTGACTTTTTCAGTAAGTTGACCGCCTTCTTCATAACCAACATATCCAGGAGGTGCTCCAATTAATCTTGAAACAGCAAACTTCTCCATGTATTCACTCATATCTATTCTTATGAGCGCTTCTTCGTTATCAAAAAGATATTGAGACAAAACTTTACATAATTGTGTTTTACCTACTCCAGTAGGACCTAAAAATATAAATGAACCAACAGGTTTATTAGGATCTTTAAGGCCTGCTCTGTTTCTTTGAATAGCTTTTACAACCTTAACGATTGCTTCATTTTGACCAATTACAGTTCCATTCATGGAATCTGCCATTTTCATTAGCTTTCCACTTTCTTTTTCAGCAACTTTTTGTACTGGTATTCCTGTCATCATTGCCACCACCTCAGCAACATTATCTTCAGAAACTGTTTGTCTATGAGATTTACTCTCATCTTCCCATTTCTTTTTAGCAGTTTCCAATTCTTCGTTTAGTTTTCTTTCGGAATCTCTTAATCTAGCAGCCTCTTCATATTGTTGGCTTCTAACTACTTTGTTTTTTAAGTCTTTTACTTCTTCAATCTTTTTTTCAACGCTTATAATTGACTCTGGAACATTAATGTTAGTAATGTGAACTCTTGAACCAACTTCATCCAATGCATCAATTGCTTTATCAGGAAGGTGTCTATCTGAAACATATCTTTCAGTAAGCATGACACACGACTTTATCGCTTCATCAGTATATACTACATTATGATGATCTTCATATTTCTCTTTAATATTGTGAAGGATTTCTAATGTTTCATCAACTGTGGTAGGCTCAACTATAACCTTTTGGAATCTACGTTCTAGTGCGCCATCTTTTTCAATATATTGTCTGTATTCGTCTAATGTAGTTGCACCAATACATTGAATTTCTCCTCTGGCAAGTGCAGGTTTAAACATATTTGAGGCATCAAGGGAACCTGAAGCACCACCAGCACCAATTATAGTGTGAATTTCATCAATGAACAAGATGATATCAGGAGATTTCTCCAATTCATTCATTACTGCTTTCATTCGCTCTTCAAATTGACCACGATATTTTGTTCCTGCAACAAGTGAAGCAAGATCAAGTGATACAATTCTTTTATTAAATAACACACGAGATACTTTTCTTTGTGTAATCCTTAATGCGAGACCCTCTGCAATAGCTGATTTACCAACACCAGGTTCACCTATTAATAGGGGATTGTTCTTTTTTCTTCTTGAAAGTATTTGGGAAACTCGCTCAATCTCTTTCTCTCTTCCTACAATTGGATCTAATTTTCCATCTTCTGCAAATCTTGTTAAATCTCTTCCGAAGTTATCAAGCACAGGGGTTTTAGATTTTGAGTCGGATGATTTTTTTGAAGAACTTGAGGAAAAACTTTCTTCTTTTGGTTCTTCTTCATCTCCAGCAGGTTCAGCCATTTTTGATTCGGGGGATGATTCAGGCTTGTAACCAGATTCTTTCATAATATCTAGTTCGTCTTTAATGTCGTCGTAGTTCAATTTAAATTCTTTAAGAATGGAGGAAGCAATATTGTTATCTTCTTTTAGTATGGAAAGTAGTAGGTGTTCAGTTCCAATCATATTGCTTTTAAAAAGCTTGGCTTCTAGATAGGTAATTTTAAGTACTTTCTCAGCTTGTTTTAATAGAGGAATATTTCCACTATTTTTTATTTCATTTAATTGACCTGAGTCTAATTTTGATTCTAATTTTTTTCTCAAATCTTTGGAATCAATTCCAGATGATGTAATCATTTTCATAGCAACGCCTTCTCCCTCACGAATTATTCCTAATAGTAAGTGTTCAACTCCAATATAGTCGTGTCCAAGCCTTAGCGCTTCTTCTCTGCTATAACTTATAACATCTTTAACTCTTGGTGAAAATTTTGCATCCATAACTGCTCAAAAATAATATTGTTTTGATTAATCCTAACATCATTTTCAAATTTATTCAACAACAAAATTGTTAATTGTTCACAATTATACATTTTCGCACAAGTTTTTGTGAATAAAAGGTTTGATAAAGAGTACTGTTTTTCTCGATATAAATGATATTTTCGTACGAGTTTGTTCAATGAGTTGAAAAAACTACATAAAATTTAATTTTTTTATACAATATGAGAGAAGAAAGCGGAGAAAGAATTATCCCAGTTAGTATCGAAGATGAGATGAAAACAGCATACATTGACTACTCTATGTCAGTCATTGTTTCTAGAGCTCTTCCTGATGTAAGAGATGGTTTAAAACCAGTTCACCGAAGAGTTTTATTTGGGATGCAGGAGCTTGGTGTAAGAGCAAATAGTTCTTACAGGAAATCTGCAAGAATTGTTGGAGATGTGCTAGGTAAGTACCATCCACATGGTGATTCTTCAGTTTATGACACCATGGTAAGAATGGCTCAGGAATGGTCACTAAGATACCCATTGGTTGATGGACAAGGTAATTTTGGTTCAGTTGATGGAGATAGTCCAGCAGCAATGCGTTACACTGAAGCAAGGCTTAAAAAAGCTGCTGAAGAGTTACTTTCTGATTTAGACAAAGACACTGTTGACTTTTCTCCAAATTTCGATGACTCATTACAAGAGCCAACGGTGCTCCCAACAAGAATTCCAAACTTATTAGTCAATGGAGCTTCAGGTATTGCCGTAGGTATGGCTACTAATATGGCTCCACATAATTTATCTGAAGTAATTGATGGTACTATCGCTTACATTGATAACAAAGAAATAGACATTGAAGGATTAATGGAGTTTATAAAAGCTCCAGATTTTCCAACTGGCGGTACTATATATGGATATGAAGGGGTGAAAAATGCCTTTAATGAGGGTAGAGGTAGAATTGTTATGAGAGCAAAAGCCACAATTGAAGAGATTAGGGAAAACCGAGAAGCAATTATTGTTAACGAGATTCCCTATCAGGTTAATAAAGCTGACATGATTCAAAAAACTGCTGCTTTAGTGAATGAAGGCAAATTGGAAGGGATTTCTGAAATAAGAGATGAATCTGATAGAAATGGAATGAGAATTGTATATGAAATTAAGAGAGATGCAATTCCTAATGTTGTTTTAAACAAATTATTTAAATACACATCTTTACAAACCTCATTTTCAGTTAATAACATAGCATTAGTAAACGGTAGACCTCAAATGCTCAACTTAAAAGATATGATTACACACTTTGTGGATCATAGACATGAAGTTGTTGTTAGAAGATCTAAATATGAACTGAGAAAAGCAGAAGAAAGAGCTCATATTCTTGAGGGATTAATTATTGCTTCGGATAATATTGATAAAGTTATTGCGCTTATTCGTTCTTCAAAAAGCCCTGATGAAGCAAGAGAGAAGTTGATTAAAAACTTTGATTTGTCTGAAATTCAGTCCAAGGCAATTGTTGAAATGAGATTAAGACAATTAACAGGCTTAGAACAAGACAAATTAAGAGCTGAATACGATGCTTTATTGGAAACCATTAAAGATTTAAAAGATATCTTGAATAATGAATCTAGGAGGATGGATATCATTAAAACCGAACTTCTTGAAATCAAGAATAAATATGGGGACGAAAGGAGATCAATTATAGAATACTCTGCAAACGAAATGAGTATAGAAGATTTAATCCCTAATGATGAAGTAGTGGTTACCATTTCTCACGCAGGTTACATTAAAAGAACCTCTTTAAATGAATATAAAGTTCAAAATAGAGGTGGAGTTGGGTCTAAAGGTTCTTCTACAAGAGAAAAAGATTTCCTTGAAGAATTATTTGTAGCTACAAATCACAATTGGCTATTGGTATTTACTGAAAAAGGTAAGTGTTTTTGGATGAGAATTTTTGAAGTACCCGAAGGAAATAAGTCTGCAAAGGGAAGAGCAATTCAAAACCTTATTAATATTGAACAAGATGATAAGGTTAAAGCTTATGTAGCAGTAAAAGATATCAAAGATAAAGAGTACACAGAAAATAAATTTATAGTAATGTGTACTAAAGAAGGGGTAATTAAGAAAACTAGTTTAGAAGCTTATTCTAGACCAAGAACAAATGGTATAAATGCAATAGGTATCAGAGAAGGAGATGAACTCTTAGAAGCAAAATTAACCAATGGTGAAAACGAAATTTTACTTGCTATTAAATCTGGAAGAGCCATTCGTTTTAATGAAAGCACAGTTCGTTCAATGGGCAGAACAGCTTCTGGTGTAAGAGGAATAAGATTGGCAAATGATGATGATCAAGTGGTTGGTATGGTATGTGTTGAAGATTTCTCTCATACAATAATGGTAGTTTCTGAAAATGGATATGGCAAGAGAACGATGCTAAATGATCCTGAAACTGGTGAGCCAATTTATAGAATCACTAATCGTGGTGGAAAAGGGGTGAAAACTTTAACTGTTACAGAAAAAACTGGAAATTTAATTGCCATTAAAGTGGTAACTGATGAGGATGATTTAATGATTATTAATAAATCTGGCATTACCATCAGAATGCATGTTGCAGATATTCGTACTCAAGGAAGAGCTACTCAAGGTGTTAAACTGATCAATTTAAAAGGTAAAGATCAAATTGCTGCTGTAGCTAAGGTGGAGAAAGACGATGAAGAATATGATGAAGTGGAGGGGGAAGAGAATTCAGAAAGTAATGATTCTGGCAATATTATTGATAATAAAGAATAAATATTAAATTTTAAAAAATGAACAAACAATTAACTACCATTTTACTTGTATTGGTTGCTTTAACTTTTAATGCACAAAAACTACAATTAACAGAAGCTGCTACGGAGTATAAAAATAACTTTAGTAAAAGCTGGATGATGCAACCAGATCAGTTGCCAAAAAATAAAGCAACATTGATAAAAGCTAAGAAAGCGATAGATATTTCTTTTGAAAAACAAGCGACAACTTCTTTGTTAAAAGTTAAGGATGAAACTAAAATGTATTTCTACAGAGGAATGATTTATTTGGACTATGCAATGATGGCTGCAATGGACGAGGATATCAAAAATGACTTAGAAACCCTAGGAGAAGAAAAGTTAAATGATGCTGCTTTTGGTTCATTGAAAAAGTGCATTGAAATGGATGTGAAGAATCAATGGAATGGTGATATCACAAGAAAATTAGATGGGTTAAGAGGGATGTCAATTAACGGAGGAGTACAATTGTTTCAAAATGGTGATTATAAAAATTCATTTGAAGCATTTAGGGCTGCAGTGATGATGTATGATGTTCTTTCAATCCCAGATACTTTAGCTATGATTAATGCTGCTTTGGCTGCTGAAAAAATGAAAAGTTTTGATGATGCTTACACTTATTACAAAATGTGCGCAGATAATAATTACGGAAAAGGAGCAGAAATGTATCAATCAATGATTAGGGTACTAAATTCCCCTGAAAACGAAAACAAAGATGATGAAAAGATACTTTCAGTCATTGAGGAAGGAAAACAAAGATTTCCAAAAGATTTTGTTTTAAATGTAGAGGAATTCAATTTTTGGTATGCAAAAGGAGATAATGATAAAGCTCAACAGGCATTACAAAAAGCTATTGAAGCTGACCCATCAAATAAGCAGTTACATTTCAACATTGGAGTAACTTATGACAATCTATCCAATAAATCCCATGACCTAAAAGAACACGACAAGGCTTTTGATTATATGTCAAAAGCAATTGATGGATATCAAAGTGCAATTGAAATTGATTCAAATTATGTAGATGCTTACTATAACCTAGGGGCTCTTTTTTATAACCAATCGATTACTTTGAAATCTGTAGCTGGTGATTATTCTGGAGAAAAGTATGACTCTGAAATGGCAAGGGCTGATGAAATGCTTAAAAAAGCTATTCCACTTTTAGAGAAAGTTTTAACTCTTTCACCATCTGACAAATCCACACTTACTGTACTTAAAAGTCTTTATTTTAATTTAGATGATATGGAAAATTATTCTCGAATTAAGAAACAATTAGAAGCCCAGTAAATTACTAATGCTTATTATAGACTTCCTTCAATGGAGTATCACGGAAACCTAAGAAAAATGAGCACTGAGCTTCATAATGAAGTTCACTATTCTTTACCACTTTTTGAGAATACAGAATTCTCTAATTATGTCAACCTAAACGATTTAATTGGGAGAACAATTAATATATCATATTCAGGAATTATAAATTGTGTAGTTACAGGAAAAAGAATAAAAAAAGCTTATGGCGAGGGAATGTCATACGATGCATTTAAATCTTCTCCTTTGGCAGTAGAAAGCATAATAAGACCTGAACTAAGTAAAATTCATGAAGGAGTTGCTCTCAGGGATTATGAGTGGGAAATGAAACATCATATGCAACCACATGTAGTGTATTTATCTAAAACAGCAGGAATAAAAGTTGGAGTAACAAGAGATACACAAATTCCATATAGATGGATTGATCAAGGGGCAGTTGAAGCACTTGTGATTGCTGAGACACCCTACAGGCAAGCAGCAGGACATATTGAAATTACGCTTAAAAATTACATTAGTGATAAAACCAATTGGAGAAAAATGCTTCAAAATGAACTTTCAAATGAATCATTAATTGATGTTAGAGACCAGCTAGTTAACTATTTAGATGAAGAGGGTAAAAGCTTTTATAAAGATAATAATACCATTCAATACATAAATTTCCCAGTAATCTGCTATCCTGAAAAAGTAAAATCGATTACTCTTGATAAGGTAAATCAATTTGAAGAAAAACTAGTAGGTATTAAAGGTCAATATTTAATATTTGATAATGACAAGGTTTTTAATGTAAGAAGACATGCTGGATATTTGATAAAAATAAGTTATTAATATTTTCTTTTTTAAATATTTACAACATGATGAATTCATTGAATAATTTAAATTAATATATTTAAGCAGATTTAAATCTTAGACTACTATGGCGTATACTCAAAAATTAAAGAAATTTTTTATGCAGCACGATCCAGATCGAATGTATTTAGCTAAAAAAATTTCCAGAGCTTTTAGAAATGATGAAGATGCTGTAATGAAACGCCTTGAAGAGATTTATTCTGCAGGAGGTCCAAAAAAACTAACCTACAAAACATTAGATAAGCCCACTAAAAAATTAGTTAAAAATACTGAAGAACAAGCTAATGAGGAAACAACTTTAATTTCTGAACAAAATATTGAAGTCCCAGTTAAGAAAAAAGGTATGCTTAAGAAAATAATTATTGTCGTACTAGCTACTGCTTTTTTAGGTGGCGGTGGTTATTTTGGATATAGCATGTTCATGGGAGCTAATCATGATGAATCTCATTCAGAAGCTACTCATGACGATTCACATTCTAATGATGAGCATGACAATCATTCAGAAGCTAGTCATGATGATCATGATGATCATTCAGAAAAGGCTAGTAAGGCTGTTTCAGATAGTTTAATTGATGATGTTGAGTCCAAAATAGAACAAGCTGAAAAAGACTCTACAATGGAAGACATTAAAGATGCAGCAGAGGCCTTACATGTAATAGGATTGTAATTAAAATTATGGATTAATAGTGTGTGGATCATCATTGACTCTATCAATCTCATCTTTTATATATTCAATTCTTAAAGATATAGCATAAAATAGTTTGTCTTTTTTTTGAATCCATTCTTGAGATTCCTTCCAAGAATCTGCACTTCTTGCAAAATGAAAAAGTAATTCAAAGCCATTTCTCTTTAGCCAAACCAATGCTTTATCTTTACCCTCAATTCCTTCGATTGTGGCTAGTAGATGAGCACAATTATTATCAAAAAGCCATTTTCTAGATTTTTCATCATTTCTTAAAGCGTAACAAAAGACACCCAATTCTTTATATTTACTCTTTAATAAAACTTTAATAATATCTTGATTTCCACCAAGTGCTTCTTTCCAAGCAATTAAAACTTTTGATGGATATTCAAGTGGTTTTAATACTGTTTTATATTTTTTATCATCATTCATCTAGCTAATCCCTTTTAGCATAGTTTCAATTATTTCTTGAGCAGCTACAGAAATATTTGTCCCAGGGCCGAATACTGCAGCAACACCTTGATCAAATAAGAATTCATAATCTTTTTTGGGAACTACACCTCCAACAATTATCATAATATCTGATCTATCTATTTCTTTTAATGCTTCAATTACTTCTGGCACTAATGTTTTGTGACCTGCAGCAAGAGAAGATATTCCAAGAATGTGAACATCACTATCTGCAGCTTGTTTAGCTGCTTCTTGTGGTGTTTGAAATAATGGACCAATATCTACATCAAATCCAATATCGGCGAATGAAGTAGCTACAATTTTAGCCCCTCTATCGTGTCCATCTTGACCCATTTTAGCAATCATTATCCTTGGTCTTCTTCCGCTAACTGATTCAAATTTCTGTGCCAGTTGAAGAGCATTTTTATAATTATCATCATCCATAAGTTCACTTGAATATACTCCTGAAATAGTTCTTATTGTAGCTTGATATCTTCCAAATTCTTTTTCCATAGCCATTGAAATTTCACCTAAAGTGGCTCTTTCTCTTGCAGCATCTACAGCTAATGATAGTAAATTTCC
>MDTC01017971.1_pt1 | contig 10614 bp, 11 predicted proteins | sample 811181 | NCBI WGS metagenome assembly MDTC01 (sample SAMN05326644, study PRJNA326480) | marine metagenome | isolation source: seawater | place: Pacific Ocean: North | collected 2011 | reverse complement strand
TTTAGATTAGATCATTGAAATGGAAATTCAGCAGTATATTAAAGACTACACTACCTTAACAAAACCTAAGGTAAATCTTCTTCTTGTAATTACAGCTTTGTCAGCAATATTTCTTGCTAGCGATAATTTTCCTAGCTTTCAAGTTTTATTGGCTGTAATCATTGGGGGTACATTTGCTTCTGGCGGTGCAGGTGCAATAAATCATTCTATTGATAAAGATATAGATAATACTATGAAAAGAACTTCTAAAAGACCTGTTGCGGGAGAAAGAATAAGCAAGCTAAATGCTCTTATTTTTGGGATTACACTAAATATAGCAAGTTTTATAATTTTAACAGCTTTAACTAATATTTTTGCTGCGATTATGGCAATAAGCGGAACTTTGTTTTATGTATTTATATATTCAATGTGGTTAAAGAAGAAAACTTTTCATAATATAATTATTGGTGGAGCTGCAGGATGCTTTCCTCCTCTTGTAGGTTGGTCTGCAGTTACTGGAGATTTAAGTTTATCTGCATGGTATCTTTTCGCGATTATATTTTTTTGGACTCCTCCACATTTTTGGGCTTTGGCAATGTTAATGAAAGATGATTATTCAAAAGCAAATATACCAATGTTGCCATCAGTAGTTGGAATTGAAGCTACTTTTAAACCTATGGCTCTTCACACAATCACTCTAATAATGCTTACATTAATCATGACTTTTATTAATAACAAATTAAGTTACATATACTTTTTATCTTGTTCAGTTCTTGGAATTTACTATTTATACCTAACTTTTAAACTCTATAAAGATTATGACAGGCCTAATAATTTGAAAATTTACAAGTTTTCTCTTCTGTATATGATGTTGTTTTCAGTAATAGTTATAGCCGATTCATTAATATAGACTTATTTAGAGTCTGACTTAGATTCTTGTACAACTTTTTCAAAAGCATTAAAGTCACTAAATGCTAATAACGATAAAGTTTTCCTATCTAGTTCTATATTAGATTCTTTAAGGTTATGAATTAGACTTGAATAACTAACTCCACATTTTCTTGATGCAGCGTTAATCCTTGTAATCATTAGTGATCTTTGGTCTCTTTTCTTAGATTTCCTGTGTGCTGTACTATATGCTAAAGCATGAATTAATGATTCCTTGGCAATTTTAAACCTTCTATGCCTTGAACCAGAATGACCTTTAACACTGTCAAGGACTTTCTTGTGTCTTCTATGGGTTGTATATCCACCTTTTACTCTAGCCATTTAGCGCCTCAATAATTTGATTATTCTTTTTCCTACTGCTTCATCAAGAAGTACTTTAGATCCAAATAATCTCTTGTTTCTTTTAGATTTTTTTCTTCTTAGGTGGCTCTTCATTCCTTTAGACCTCATTATTTTTCCATTACTGCTTAATGAAAATCTTTTGGCTGCACCTTTATGTGTTTTTAACTTTGGCATAATATTTATTTTGGAGCTAATATGATACTCAGCGTCCTACCTTCCAAGCTCGGCGGTTTGTCAATCTCTGAAATACCTTCCAAATCATCATTTATTTTTTTTAAAATTTGCACTCCTAAGTCAGGATATGCATTTTCTCTTCCTCTCATTAAGAGCGAAATTTTAACTTTATTGCCTTCATCAAGAAAAGATACAATCTGCTTCTTCTTAGAATCAATATCATGCTGGCTAATTCTCATCCTTAATCTTATTTCTTTCAATCCAATTTTTGATTGAGATTTTTTTGCTTGCTTCATTTTCTTTGCTTGAGAAAATTTAAACTTTCCGTAATCAAGAATTCTGCAAACTGGAGGAGATTGATTTGGGCCAACTTCAACTAAATCTAAGCCCTGATCTTTAGCTAACTTAATTGCTTCATTTAAGTTAAGAACTGTTGATTCTTCTCCATCACTATTACCACCAAAAACAATTCTTACTTTATCAGCCCTGATTCTGTTATTAATTCTGTGATCTTTATCAGTATTTTTATTCTTTTGTATCGTAGGTATTGAAACTCCTAAACTAATATAATTTCTTTAAAAGACTGCGAAATCTTAGCATCATTTAGTATAAACGGTCAATTGCTAAAAATAAAATTACATCTCAATTATAAAAAAAGTTTTAAAATTTTTGGAAATCAAAAATTGTTACACTTTGTGGTAAAATAAAATGTATGGGAAATCAGAGAAAAAATTTTTTAGTATATTTGGGTGTAATTAGTGTAATAATTGCAGGTTTTTTCATTTTATTTGATGGTGGAATTGGAACCACTGAAGAGATACCAATGTCATCAGTAATTTCTCTTACTGAAAATCCTCCTATTGGGCAAAGGGTTAACATACTAGTTAAAGGTGATGAATTAGAGATTACTTCTGGAAATCAAACTTACACTTCTCGTAAGGAACCTGGTAGTAGTATTTACAAAATTCTACAAGATTCTGAAATAAATGCTGCAAATTATGAAGTAGAAGTTCAAGGATCAAGTGGAATTGGAGGAGTATTGTCAATTTTATTAAGTTTCTTGCCACTAATTTTATTTGGTGGAATTTTAATTTTCATGATGAGACAAGCCCAAGGTGGCGCCAATAATGCAATGGGTTTTGGGAAGAGTAAAGCTAAAAGATTTGAAGGAGCAAAAGCTACTGTTACCTTCGCAGACGTAGCTGGTGTAACTGAAGCAAAGCAAGAATTAGAAGAAGTTGTTGAATTTTTGAAAAACCCAGAAAGATTTTTATCCCTAGGTGCAAGGATTCCTAGAGGTGTTTTATTGGTTGGTCCTCCAGGGACAGGAAAAACACTCTTAGCCCGTGCAGTTGCAGGAGAGGCTGGAGTTCCATTTTTTTCTATTAGCGGATCAGAATTTGTTGAAATGTTCGTTGGTGTAGGTGCTTCAAGAGTTAGAGATTTGTTTGATCAAGCAAAAAAACATTCACCATGTATAGTCTTTGTTGACGAAATTGATGCTGTTGGGAGGCATAGAGGTGCTGGGCTAGGTGGAGGACATGACGAAAGAGAACAAACTCTAAACCAAATACTTGTAGAAATGGATGGTTTTGATACATCAACAAATGTTATTGTTTTAGCATCGACTAACAGACCAGATATATTAGACCCTGCCCTATTAAGACCGGGAAGATTTGACAGAAGAGTCACTTTAGATAATCCAGATATTATGGGTAGAAAGGCAATTTTAGAAGTTCATTCAAAAGGCAAGCCTCTTGAAAGTGAGGTTGAAATGGAGAAAATAGCTAAACAGACACCTGGTTTTAGTGGAGCTGATTTAGCAAATTTAGTTAATGAAGCGGCAATTTTAGCTGCAAGAAGAGGTGCAAAAACTATTGGATTAGCTTCCTTAGTTGAATCTATAGATAGAGTGATTGCTGGCCCTGCAAGAAAAAGTAAAGTAATCACAGAAGAAGAAAGGCAAATCACTGCTTATCATGAAGCTGGCCATGCAGTGGTTGCTCATAACATTCAGGCAGCAGATCCTGTACATAAAGTTTCAATTATTTCCAGAGGACAAATGGGCGGATACACAAGATATTTACCCGAAAAAGATAGATATTTACAAACCAAAGCACAGTTTGAAGCCTATATCGCTTCAGCTATGGGGGGCAGGGTTGCTGAAAAAATTAAATTTGGTGAAATTACTACTGGAGCTAGTAATGATATTCAAGTTGCTACTAACATGGCAAAAGAAATGGTTACTACTTACGGAATGAGCGACAAACTTGGGTTACGAACATATGGGAGAAAACAAGAAACTGTATTTTTAGGTAAGGATGGAACAGAGCAAAGAGACTATAGTGGAAAAACCGAAGAAATTATCGATGATGAAATAAATATCCTTTTATCCAATGGTGAAGGCCTGGCTGAAAAAATATTAATTAAGCATTCTGATCAAATGGAAAATTTAGCAAAGTACCTATTAGAGTACGAAACAATAGATGAAGATGAATTAAATAAATTGTTCGCAGGTGAAATAGTGTCGCCTCCGCTTGTTGGTGAAACACTTGCACATTCTGGGGAACAGCCTGAAAAATTTACTGATAAAAAAACGCCCCCTACTGATGTTGAACCGCAAGCTAGCTGATGAGAAGCATCTCATCATCAATACTAGATGATAAAAGTCATAAAGGGATAGGAATAATACCCTTCTTAACTTCTGGATATCCTGAGGTAAGTATAAGTAAGGAAATAATTTTAAAATTACTTGATGAGAAATTATGTTCTGCAATTGAAATAGGAATACCTTTTAGTGACCCCATCGCAGAAGGAAAAACTATCCAGAAATCAAGTTCTATAGCACTTAAAAATGGAGTCACGATTGATAATACTTTAAAAATGATTTCTGAAATAAATGATCAAAATCATAATGAAACGCCGATTGTATCTATGGGCTATTACAACCCTATAATTAAGATGGGGTTAGACAATTTTTTTTCAAGTTGTAAAGATGCCGGAGTTAAAGGTGTAATTATTGCAGACATACCCAATACAGAGCTTGAAGAAATACAACAAACTGCAAACAATTACAGAATTGAAACAATACCACTGATACCTTTAAATTCTTCTGAAGCTACAGTTAAACATGCATGTAAAATTGGTCAAGGTTTTATTTATTGCGTGAGCGTACTTGGAGTAACTGGTACTAGAGAAAAATTATCTGCAAATTTAAGTGATAAAGTAAAGCAAGTAAAAAAATCTTCTGAAATTCCAGTAGCAGTTGGGTTTGGCATTTCAAAAAAGAATCATATCAATGAACTAATGAATTATGCTGATGCAGCGGTTGTTGGAAGTGCAATAATAGATGTTATTGCGAATTCTGAGAAAAAAGAAATTACTAATGTTGTTAACTTTATTAAAGGTCTATTAAAATAGATTTTATGGGAGAATTTTCAAAAAAATATAGCGTAAGAGGAATCCGGGGTGCAACTACTGTCGACAGTAATAATAAAGAACTTATTAAAGAAGCTACCAAGGAATTACTTCAAGAAATGGTATTAAAAAATGAAGTCTTAAGTGAAGACATTGCAGCAGTTTTTTTTACTACAACAGCAGAAATTTCAGATGAATTCCCTGCTGTTGCAGCTAGAGAAATGGGATGGGATACTGTCCCGTTAATATGTGGACATGAAATGGCAGTACCGCATGGATTAGAAAAATGTATAAGAATACTTATACTTTGGAACACAGAAACTAAGCAAAAAGAAATAAGGCATCCTTATTTAAGAAAAGCTATTTCATTAAGAAAAAGTGGCAATGATTTTGAAGCAACCTAAAACTTTAATTTAATCGTAAAGAGTTATATAGTATTCCAATGGAAAAAATAAGAGATTTAAATATTAAAAATTATTCGCCAATAACAGCTCCAAAAAACTTTATGGATGAAATACCGATCTCAGACAAATCTAAGAGAGTTGTATCAGAATCAAGAGAAATTATATCTAATATTGTTCATGGAAAAGATAAAAGGTTTTTATTAATAACAGGCCCATGCTCAATACATGATGTTGAGGCTGGATTAGAATATGCAAAATTATTAACAGAGCTTAGTAAAAAAATTAAAAATTTTTACATTGTTATGAGAGTATATTTTGAAAAACCAAGAACAACAGTTGGATGGAAAGGCTTAATAAATGATCCTGACCTTAACAACACATTTGATATGGATAAAGGGCTTAGGAAGGCTCGAACTTTTTTAAATAAAGTTACATCTTTAGGTATGCCTACTGCAACTGAATTTTTAGATCCTTTTACTCCGCAATATCTAGCAGACTTTGTATCATGGGGTGCTATTGGCGCAAGAACTACTGAGAGCCAAACTCACAGACAAATGGCTAGCGGCTTAAGTATGCCTATTGGATTCAAAAATGGGACAGGAGGGAGTATACAAATTGCAGTAGATGCAATGGGTGCTGCGCAAGGTGAACATGCATTTTTAGGCATTAATGAACTTGGACAAAGTAGCATAATTCAAACATCAGGAAATAAATATAGTCATTTAATTTTAAGGGGCAGCACACAAGGAACTAACTTTGATGAGAAAAGTGTTTCTGATGCTATTAATTTAGTTAGCAATCAAGGAATGCACCCTTCTGTAGTAGTTGATTGCTCTCATGCAAATTGCGGAAAAGATCATAAAAAAATGAATATTGCTTTCAATGAATTAGTAAAACAAAAAGCTAATAACACTAACTCTGGCCTTGTCGGATTGATGCTTGAAAGTTTTATCCATGAAGGTAACCAGAAACTTGATAATCCCAAAGATTTAAAATATGGAGTTTCAATAACTGATGCATGTATAAATTGGGAAGAAACTGTTGAGTTAATTACCGAAGCTGATAAAAAATTAAGATCATAATAATTTAAATAGTGAAATCAATAGATGTTATCCAAAAACATTCTCAAAAGAATGACTCAATTATAACTATAGGAACTTTTGATGGAGTACATAAAGGTCATAAAATTGTCATCGATCAATTAAAAAATAATCTTAATTTAACTCCTTTAGTAATAACATTTAATAAATCTCCAAAAGAAATAATAAATAAAGACCCTATTCAATCTATATATGAAATACGAACTAAAAAGAAACTCATAGAGAACTTAGGGGTTAAAGAAATAATATCTATAGATTTTGATGATTCTATAAAGAACTTAAAAGCTGACGAATTTATAAGTTTATTGAAAAAATATTTAAAATTAAAAGTATTGGTTATAGGGGAAGATACTACAATTGGCAAAGATAAAATTGGTAAAAAAAATGGGTTAAGTGATTTGTTATTAAAATTTGATGTAAATCTAAAATTAATTGAAGTAAAAGAAAGTAACAAAAAAAAGATTTCTAGTAGTGAAATAAAAAAGCAAATTTTTAATGGAAATTTGAAAGAAGTAAATGAAAATTTACAAAATAAATATTTTATGGAGGGAGATGTAATAGAAGGAAAAAAATTAGGAAGGAAACTAGGTTACCCAACAGCTAATTTAAATTTTTCTAAAGAAATTGTTATACCGAAGGACGGAATATATAAGACTATTTCAGTTTTAGGAGATGAATCATTCAGTTCAATTACTAGTATTGGGAATAATCCAACCTTTAATGAAGAATTAAAAACTATAGAAACATATATAATAGATTTTAATCAAAATATATATAATCAAAAACTTAAAATTATATTTATAGATTTTATTAGAGAGCAAATAAAATTTGATAATGAGCAAGATCTTGTCAGTCAAATGAATAAAGATTTAAAAAAAATTATGAAAGATAATTCAAATGAAGTTTACTGAAGAATTAAGTTGGAGAAATTTGATCTTTGATAAAACTCCAGGCGTTGAAGATTTTTTTTTAAATGAAAAAGTAACAGCTTATGTTGGTTTTGATCCAACTTCAAAAAGTTTGCATATTGGCAATCTATTGCCAATAATGAACTTAGTTAGATTACAAAAATATGGTCACACGCCTATAGCGCTTGTTGGCGGAGGTACAGGATTAATTGGGGATCCAAGTGGAAAATCAGAAGAAAGGAAAATTTTAACTGATTTAGAAATTGAAGAGAATTTATTTTCTATTGAAAATCAGCTAAAAAAATTCTTAGACTTTGACAGCAATTTACCTAACAAAGCATCAATATTAAATAATGCAAAATGGCTAAAAAAAATTAGCTTAATAGATTTCCTGAGAGATGTTGGAAAACATTTTACTGTCAATTATATGATGAAAAAAGAGTCAGTGAAATCAAGAGTTTCAAGAGACACCGGAATATCGTTCACAGAGTTTTCGTACATGACACTGCAAGCATATGACTTTCTTCATTTATATGAAAACTTTGACTGTAAGCTACAAATGGGTGGCAGTGATCAGATGGGAAATATTCTAGCAGGCGTTGATTTAATTAACAGAAAAAATCCAGGACCGAAATCTTATTTAGCTCATGGAATAGTTTCTCCATTAATAACATCTTCTTCAGGTGAAAAATTTGGGAAAACTGCAGGAGAAGCTCCAACTTTAGATCCTAATAAAACTTCTGCATACAAGCTTTTCCAATTTTTTATTAATACTCACGATGAAGATGTAATTAATTATTTAAAATATTTTTCAAATTTAAATTCTTCTGAAATTGAAGACTTAGAAAATGAAACCATAAGTGACCCAAAGAAAAGAGTTGCCCAAAACAAGCTTGCTGAAAATTTGGTTGAGATTGTGCATGGAAAAAATGGGTTAATAAATGCAAAGAAAATTACTGAATATTTTTTCAATGAAAAATATAACGATCTCACCGAACAAAACATCATAGATTTGTCTGAAAGTTTTCCATATTTCGAAATAAGCAAAAAAACTTTAAAAAAAGATTTAAAATTAGGAAAATTTCTAGTAGAAAATGGTGTATTTAGTTCAATGTCAGAAATGAAAAGGATGTCAGATCAAGGCGCATTATATATAAATGGCAATAGAATAAATGATGCAGGAGTTCCATTGAATAAAGATTTATTCATTAGAAATAATTTTATGGTCATTAGGGTTGGCTCAAAAAAATACCACTTATCTGTTCTTAAATAACTCCCGATATTGCTTTAGCAATATAATTAACATTGCTAGAAGTTATTCCAGCAACATTTATTCTTCCAGATTTAACAATATAAATTGAAAATTTTTCTTTGAGTTGAGCAACTTCATTTTCTGTTAAGCCAGTAAAGCTAAACATCCCTTTTTGATTGGCTATAAAATCAAAGTTCCTACTACAATTTTCATCAATTAAGTTGCTAATAAGGGACTTCCTCATATCAATTATTCTATTTTTAGCATTATCTAGATTCTCCATCCATATTTTTCTTAAAAAATCATCAGATAATATAGTTTTAACTATATCTGAGCCGTGCGAAGGTGGATTTGAGTAAATAGTTCTTGCAACTTTTTTAAAATTACTTTGAACAGAAGAATAATTATTTAAATTTTTTGTATGATAAATTAAACAGCCTACCCTCTCACTATAGAGCCCAAAGTTTTTTGAGTAACTTGAACAAATAATTAAATTATCAAGCTCTTTAATAAGATTCCTGAGGCCAGCAGCATCTTCTTCAACCCCATCACCTAAACCTTGATAAGCAAAATCACAAACAGTAATTAAATTTTTCATTTTTATTAACTCGGTAATTTCGCTCCATTGATCTTTGTTCATGTCTGCACCTGTTGGATTATGACAACAGCCATGTAGAACAATTATGTCATTTTCAGGAATAGAACTAATTGAATCTATCATTTTTTTAAAATCAATCTTATTATTATTTTTATCAAAATAATCGTAATTTTTAATTTCGAAGCCAGATGAATTGAAAACTGGTCCGTGATTTGGCCATGTAGGATCACTTAACCAAACTTTAGATTTATTTGAAAAATTATACAAAAAATCCGATGCTAATTTTAAAGCTCCAGTTCCTCCAGGTGTGTTAAAACCAAAAGTATTAGAGATAAACTTGGAATATAAACTTTCTCCTAGAACTAATTTCAAAGTTTCACTTAAAAAAATTGAGTCTCCGTCAATTGGTTTGTATGTTTTACTAGAATTTATATCAATTAATTTTTTTTCCGCTAAAGTCACAGATTCAAATGTAGGGGTTTTACTATTATCATCTTGATAAACACCTACTGACAAATTAACTTTTTTGGGATTTTTATCAGATTTAAATTCTTCAGTCAGCCCGAGAATAGGGTCTTTAGGCGCTTCGGTTATATTGTCATAAATATTATTCATCAAAATATTGTATAACTAATCCAGTAGGAAGTTTAGGGTAAAATAATGTCGACTTTGGAGGTAATAATTTTCCTTGAGAAACACAATTAAGAAAATATTCTTTTGAAAGTGCATTCATGAAAAAGCTTAACTGAATATCATTATTTTCACTTTTTTCTTTAAGTATGTGGTTGTCGTGAATATATTCTATATGATTAGGTGCATCATTTTTACCTATCACGTTATCAAAAATACTATGAATCTTTTCATATGTAGATATCAATTTATCGTTTTTATCTAAAACATAAAATTTATTTTCATACCCCATTATAAAGCTTTGATCTACAGATTGATTCCAATCTAATATTGATTCACCCCAAACTAATTCTTTGACAGAAAATTTTTCAAAAATTTCTGAAACTAAATTGCTTAATTTCTTTTTATCAAGATTTTTTATAGCTCTACTATATCCAAATAATAAAAGCCCCTCATCATAAGATGAAAAAATATTCATTATCCTTTTATCAACACTAGGATTAAATTCTTTATAGTTTATAGAAGTTTCATACCTATGATGACCATCAGCAATAAAAATTTTCTCTTTTTCAAATATTGAAGATATAAAATCAATTTTTTCCTTTTCATCTATTTTCCATAAATTAAATTTATGCATAAAAGGAATCTCCCCAGATCTAAATGGTAATGATTTAGTTTCTTTTTTTAAAAATTTATCCAACTCCTGATCTTTATCTTCAATCATGCTCATAATTGGGCTAAAAACTGCTTTAGCCTCATTCATTAACTTAAAACGATCTTCTTTTTGTTTTTTTCTAGTTTTTTCATGAGGGAATATAATTTTATTTTCATAATTTTCAACTTTTACATTGCATATTAAAGA
>MDTC01004886.1_pt1 | contig 10614 bp, 9 predicted proteins | sample 811181 | NCBI WGS metagenome assembly MDTC01 (sample SAMN05326644, study PRJNA326480) | marine metagenome | isolation source: seawater | place: Pacific Ocean: North | collected 2011 | reverse complement strand
CTTCCAAGGTTCGATCGGTGTGGGGGCGGTGGGTCTTTCCCGACAGGAAAAGGTGTCTGAGCGCAGCGAGTTCTTTTCCCGAGGGAAAGACCCACCGCCCCCGCGCCAGCCACCAAAAAGCGAGGGGGCATGAAGTGCAGGGTATTACTGAAGCAGCGCCATGGCCGCTTCCATCTGGGCGTTCAGATCCTCTTCCTCGCTCATGTCGATATTCGGATCCAACCCCAGACGATCAAAGGCCGAAATCTTCGTCCAGTCCATCTCCGTCCACGGATGCTCCGAACCCGCAACCAGCTGCAGGTTGGCAACCATCACGAGATCCGCATAGTCGGCCGCCGGCACCTCACGGTTGAAGTTGGCGTATTCTAGGGGAACGTTCTGAAGCTCCTTCGGGAAATCCCACTTCTTAAGGATTGTCGCCCCGATCTTCGGATGCAGTTCATCAACCACGTTGTCCAGCATGATGCTGCTGATCTGGATGTCCTGGTCTTCTACATAGCGCAGGATGGGCAGTACGCCGATCAGATGCACAAGGCCTGCAAGGGTAGCTTGGTCCGGCTTGAGTTTGGTGTAGTGTTGCGCCAGAACGTGGCAGACGCCGGCCACTTCGGTACTGGTCTGCCAGGTGGCCCGCATGCGCTTGTCGATCATGTCGGACGTGGCCTGGAACATCTGCTCCATGGCCAGGCCCATGGCCAGGTTGCTGGTGTAGGCCATACCGAGGCGACTTACCGCCATGTTCAGGTTCTCAATGGCTCGGCTGCCCCGGAACAGCGGGCTGTTGGTCACCCGGATGATGCGTGCGGACAGGGCCGTGTCATTGCTGATGACCTTTACCAAGTCGGCTATTGAAGAATCCTCGGATTGCGCAATGTCTCTGACCTGAAGGGCTACCTCCGGAAGGGTGGGAAGCACCAGCTTGTCATTTTCGATGGCTGCGTTGAGATCGGCTTTGATGGTTTCAACAATATTCGACATGGTCAGTAAAGGTCCGCTTAAAGATTTCGAAGAATGGCCAGAATGCCTGGGCCACTGTCCGAACAATCAAATATGTGAGCTGCTGCATAGCAAAATAGCAAATTCTGGCGCGTTTGCCTGTCAACTTATGTATCTGATTGTGCGCTTTTTTCCCTTTCGGGCACCGGGTAGGGCAGTGGCATTGGCTCCAGCGTCACCTGTGACAGGCCCTCCGGATGCAAGGCGTTTTCAGCGGCATCGTGGCGAACCACCGCAAGTAATTCAACGCTGCCGTCGCGGTATTTGATCGCATTGACCACTTCTCCGACTGACCGCTCGCCAGCAAATAATGCGGTTCCGGGGGTTGGCAAGTCTTCTGACTGTTCAATACGGAAGCGGAAAAGGCTCTTTTTCAATTGCCCAAGGAAGTGCATGCGGGCAATCACTTCCTGACCCGTGTAGCAGCCTTTCTTGAAATGCACGCCGCCCACATGCTGCCAGTTCAGCATCTGAGGCACGAAGGACTCTTGTGTGGCGGTAGTCAGGGAGGCGACGCCCGCTGCGATTTCGGAGGCCTGCCAGTCGGCCGCCGACATACGGGCGCTGGCGGGAAGTGCTGCTTCGCCCTCTTCAGTGTGCCAGAACTCGAAGCGGGGCGTGCCCTCGGCTGTCGATTGCGTCTTCACGAGGATGCCGTCAGGGAGTGTGCAGGCGTCCCCGGGCTCTTTCAGAGAATCCAGTGGCTTTCCGGCGAGCGTTTCTGCCAGGCCGTCGCCCAGAATCCCTATAATCTTCGTTTCCTGAACCACCTCCATAGTGGTTCCACGAAACAGCATCAGATATTTGCGCAAGTGGCTGATGATGTCGTCAGCGAGTTCGGCGGGAAAGTCCATCAGGATATCGTCGCCTGAACGGACCATACGTGTGAGGCAGTAGGCGCGACCCTTGGGCGTTGCTGCGGCCGCGCGCGGCGAATACTCCGGGATTACCTCATCGAGGTTCTGGCTGAACTGGCCCTGAAGAAACTTGTCGGTGCCCGGGCCGCTGACGCATACAACCACGCGGTTGTCGAGATCCGCCCAACCGTTGTCCGGCAGGGGATACTCTGCAACGGCAGATACAGAAGCGTCTGTGTCGGTCATGGCGTACTCCAGGTTATTGAATCAGTGAGATGATCGCCGGGGGCGGCCCAGTCTGAGCCAGACCCTGAGACGACGGAAATCCTCCGCCGGAACATTGCCCGGGCTTCCGGGTACTGGTGCCAGCAGGAGTGAAGTGTATGACCGGAATCTGGTGCCGGCAGGCCGAAGTTTCAAGAGTGCCAGGCCTGACCAGATCCGGCTGGAGGCAAGTGGAATAACCTCTACCCTCTGCTTGTCTCCGATTCTGGCATACATTTTATCGTGTTCGATCAGGAGACCACTCACGGAACCACAGCCCATAAGTAACCCGTTTGACCGATACTGCAGGGCGGCGCCCCACAGTGCAATGGGGATTGCAACGAGAAGCCAGAATTTGTCTGCCAGTAGCGCCATCAACAGGAAAGCCAGCAGCAAAACCCATGGCAGCACCGCAAGCAGGCCAACCAGCAGCGAGGGCGTGAGCGTTAGTTCAATCCGGCTGGACACGTTTGAGAATGATGTCGACCATGCGTTGAAGATCGGGATCGGCCGGGCGGCTGCGTTGCATGAACCACTCAAACATGTCGTTATCTTCGCAGGTGAGCAGTTTCTTGTAGCGGGCCTGGTCTTCAGCGTCCAGATCGCGGAAGGCCTCTTCCATGAAGGGAATCAAAAGGTTGTCCAGCTCCAGCATGCCTCTACGGCTATGCCACCAGAGGCGGTTGAATTCTGCTTTTTCAGACGATGCAGGTGTCTCTGACATAGTGTTTACCATTGAATCCTGTGTAAAAACGGTGTTCGTTCAGGGCGCGAGTGTACGGTAGGTGGTGGGAACCAGCACGGTATCACGCACCTCATTGATCAGTCCCGGATAATCGAGAGTGTAGTGCAGCCCTCGGCTTTCCCTGCGCTGCAGTGCCGAACATATGATGAGATCAGACACGGTGACCAGGTTCCGAAGTTCCAGCAGGTCATTGGTGACACGGTAGTTGCTGTAGAACTCGCCGATTTCCGCAGACAAAAGATCCACCCGGTGCTTGGCCCGCTGCAGCCGCTTGGTGGTTCGCACAATGCCGACGTAGTCCCACATGAAATGGCGAAGCTCGTCCCAGTTGTGGGAGATTACCACGTCTTCGTCAGAGTCCCGCACCTGGCTTTCATCCCAGTCTGGTGCCTCTGGCGGTGGTGGAATGTCGGCTTCCCGGCGGGCAATATCCGCCGCAGCCGCACGGCCATAAACCAGGCATTCCAGCAGGGAGTTGCTGGCCATTCGGTTGGCCCCATGGAGCCCGGTGAAGGCAGCCTCGCCGACCACGTAGAGCTGGTTAACATCGGTTCGGGCACGTTCATCGCTCATGATTCCACCACAGGTATAGTGAGCGGCTGGAACTACGGGAATGGGCTCCCGGGTAATATCGATACCGAAGCCCAGACACTTCTCGTAGATGGTGGGGAAGTGGTGCTTTATAAAGTCGGCGGGTTTGTGGCTGATGTCCAGGTAGAGATGATCAGCACCCAGTCGTTTCATTTCGTGGTCAATGGCCCGGGCAACGATATCACGGGGCGCCAACTCGCCACGCTCGTCAAAGCGATCCATAAACCGGGAACCATCCGGCAGTTTCAGCAGGCCGCCCTCGCCCCTCACGGCTTCCGTGATCAGGAAGGATTTGGCGTGGGGGTGATAAAGGCATGTAGGGTGAAACTGGTTGAACTCCATGTTTGCCACCCTGCAGCCGGCCCGCCAGGCCATCGCAATCCCGTCTCCGGAAGCGCCGTCCGGATTGGTTGTGTAGCGGTAGGCCTTGGAGGCGCCGCCGGTGGCAATCACTGTGAATCGTGCCCGGAACAGCTCTACATGGTTGTCTTCAAGGTTCAGGATGTAGGCACCGACGCATCGGTTTCCCGGCAGGGACAGTTTGCGATTGGTGATCAGATCCACAGCCACCCTACCAGACATGAGTTCTATGTTAGGTCGTGCCTCTGCCTGGGAGGTGAGGGTGGTTGAGACCGCATGCCCCGTGGCATCGGCTGCATGAATGATGCGCCGATGACTGTGGCCGCCCTCACGGGTCAGGTGGTAGTGGGCGTCCTGATCCCGCGTAAAATCGACACCGGAATCGATCAGCCAGTTGATGCTTTCCCTGCCATGTTCGACCGTGAACCGCACAGCGTCCTCATGGCACAGGCCGGCGCCGGCATTGAGGGTGTCGGAGATGTGGTTTTCGGTGGAATCCTGATCATCCAGAACTGCGGCGATACCGCCTTGTGCCCAGAGCGTGGCGCCGCTGCTGATCTGGGCCTTGCTCACCACGCAGACCTTCAGGTGCTCCGGCAGATTGAGCGCGACGGTGAGGCCGGCAGCACCACTGCCGATAATGAGAACATCGTATTCGAAGGACTGTGGCATCGGGTCGTTATCGCAGGCCATAATGTGGACGTGTATTGAACTAAACTTTACGCTTGCTGTCTATTTGGCCTGACAGGGTGAGCCGCCTGACCGGTGGTCTAGCCCGTTTCATGAACGGACGCCGGATAGCATCAATGACGCAGCGAAACTTGGTACAGGCCGGACAGCTGGCCATCAAATCAGGGAACCCCGGCAACCAGTCCATGACTCCTGATACAGAGAAACAACGGGGCGATCACCCGGACAGCCAGACGGATTTGCAGCTGGTGCGCAAGGTCCGTAATGGTGATCGCGCCGCCTTCGATCTTCTGGTGGTCAAGTACCAATCCAGAGTCGCATCAATTATCAGTCGGTACGTCTACGACAGTCAGGAAGTCATGGATCTGACCCAGGAGACCTTCGTAAAGGCGTTCAGGGCGATCGAGCGCTTCCGCGGGGACAGCGCCTTCTATACATGGCTGTACCGGATTGCCGTCAATACCGCGAAGAATTACCTGGAATCCCGCGGCCGGCGGCCGCAGGGCAGTGCCGACTCGGCGGAAGCGGAGAATTTCGATGACGGTTCACGGCTGCGTGACACCGCTTCGCCTGAACGGCTCCTGCAACGGGAACAGCTCCAGAAAGAATTGAACAAGGCGATCGCCCAGCTTCCTGAGGAGTTGCGCTCTGCCTTTCTGCTCAGGGAATACGATGGGCTGAGCTATGAGGATATCGCGGGTATCCTCGAGTGCCCGATCGGTACTGTCCGTTCAAGAATATTCAGGGCCCGGGATGCGGTTGATCGGCATCTCGGGCCTTTACTCAATCACTCGGTGACGTAATTGAGGTTGCATCCCATGGATGATCGTCTCAGAGAAACACTGTCCGCCATGATGGACGACGAAGCTGACGAACTTTCGGTACGTCGCCTGCTTTCCCACGATCGCCAGGACGAGGTTCGGGCGCAGTGGCAGCGTTGGCAGGATGTTCGCGACCTTATGCATGACGGCCACTCGCCGGCCCACGGTATGGACGTCAGTGTGGGCGTCCGTGAACGGCTTGACGGGCGGGGCACCACCGCGGTCAGGCCTGAAGCTGCCGTACAGGCCACCAGGTCCGGCCGCTGGCACTGGCCGGCTGCCGCCATGGTTGCCATGGCGCTGCTGGTCGGGTTCGGTGCGGGTGCCGGTTGGGATTCATCCGCGACCGGGCCGGTTCAGCCGGTGACCGCAGCTGCACCAGAAACGCCTGTGCAGGACCAGCCGGTCAGGGAAATTGCCCTGCAGGGTCTTGATGAGGAACAGTGGGAGTATATGAGTCGCTACCTGCTGGAACACGCACAGCACAACAGTGTTGGCGCCGGGCGGGGCGCCGTCGGCTATGCCCGTCTGGTCAGTGCCAATGGTGCCGGCTACTGAACCCCGGAGCGAGAGTTTAATCATGCCTCGAGTCTTAATTAATGTTGTCCCAAGCCGTGCGTTGTCCATGCTCGTGGGTTTTTTGCTTGCGCTTGCTGGGTCGCTGCCGGCTGCCGCGGACGAAGACGAGGCATCCGCCTGGCTTGAAAGGCTGGGTCCGGCCCTGAACATGACGTCCTACCGCGGTGTGTTCGTATACGCCCGGGGCGAGAGCGTACACTCAATGCAGATTGCCCATCGTTACAATGATGGCGTTGTAGAGGAGCGGCTGGTTCTGCAGGACGGCGGCAGTGGAGAAATTGTTCGCAAAGGCATGAATGTGGTCTGCGTGCTTCCTGAAACAGGCCGCGTCAAGCTTGACCAGGTGATTCCTTCAGGCCCGTTCGCCGAAGCGTTCACCAGTCAGCTGATGCCGGTCAGCCACTGGTATCGGGCGGAAATGAAAGGTGAGGACCGGGTTGCAGGGTATGACGTGGTTTCAGTGGCGCTAAGCGCCAAGGATTCCTACCGCTACAGTCATCGGCTTTGGCTGGAGAAATCCACCGGTCTTCTGGTCAAGAGTCACGTTCGTAATGCCGAGGGGGAAGTGCTCGAGCAGTTTCAGTTCACCAGCCTGCACATCGGCGAGGACATTCCCGATAGCGAATTCGAGATCCGCACCGAGGGCCGGGAAATTTCCAGAACGCTGGATGAGCCCGCTGTTACGGCATCGGTGGTCCAGCGTATGGATGGGTGGCAGCTTGGCTGGCGCCCGGAAGGGTTTGTCCCTGCGGCGGCGCCCCGCTCCGGCAAGGGCCAGGCCGTTGCCTTCTCCGATGGCCTGGCCGCTTTTTCGGTCTTCGTTGAGCCGGCTGGCCCGGTTAGCATGCCGACGGGCGCCTCCCTGATTGGCGCCACCACCGTTTATATGCATCAGGTGACGGAAGGGGATAGCGCTTTTCTGGTTACCGTCGTGGGTGAGCTGCCTCCGCAGACTGCGCGCCAGGTTGCCGAATCGGTGCGTATTGAAGACTCGGTGGCCCTGGGTGCGGGTGAGCCGTGATTACTGAAACTGGAAAAGTGGTCGCGCTCAAGGGCGACAAGGTCTGGGTCCAGACGATCCGAACCAGCGCCTGTCAGAGTTGTGCTGCCCGCAATGGTTGTGGTCAGAAAGTCCTGGCGGCTGCCTCGGGCGGGCGCGCCAACCAGATTCTGGTGACCAACTCGGTCAATGCCAGGGTGGGAGATGAAGTAACCATCGGAATCGATGAGCAGGCGTTGCTGGGTGCTTCCATTCTGGTCTACGCCGTCCCACTGATCCTGATGGTTGTCGCAAGTATCCTCGGGCACCAGATGTCCGGTGGTAGCGACGGCGCTGCGATGCTGGCCGCTGTCGCTGGCCTGGCTCTGGGTTTTTTCGCAGGACGCAAACTGCAAGACGCGGGCGGCAAGGAGTATGAGCCCCGCCTGGTCCGGGTAAGCCGGATAGCCTCTGAAAACTGTCTGTAAACCCTACGGTTTTGTAAGTTGAAAATCGGTGGGCCGAACTCAAAACTACGCCTAGGTGTAAGCACAACAGGGGGTACAACATGTCGAGTGCAACAGCAGTTGCCCAGTCGTCACGTAATTTCATACCCGGAAGGATGCCGGCCGCTTTGCTGATTTTGCTGTCTGCCATGGTGTTGGCGGGCTGGAGTCAGGCGAGTTCAGCCCGAAGCCTGCCTGATTTTACCGAGCTGGTTGAAGATAACGCCGGTGCGGTGGTGAACATCAGTACGACCACAGAGCCCACGCGCCGCAATTCCGGCGCTCCCGGGATGCCGTTTGATGAGCGTCAGCTCGAACAGCTTCCCGAGTTTTTCCAGGATTTCTTCCGCGGCCCCCAGTCTCCGTTTGGAGGTGGGCCTGGCAACTCCCAGCCACGCCGCTCCATGGGCTCCGGGTTCATTGTCTCCTCGGACGGTTATGTCTTGACCAATAATCACGTGGTCGAGGGAGCTGATGAGATCATCGTGCGGCTGAATGACCGGCGCGAGCTGCCCGCGACGCTGGTTGGAACAGACCCTCGTTCCGATATGGCCGTGCTGAAAATTGAAAACGGCGATGATCTGCCTGTCGTTCAGGTAGGTCGGTCCCGGGATCTGAAAGTCGGTGAGTGGGTGTTTGCGATTGGCTCGCCGTTTGGATTCGATTACACGGTAACGGCCGGAATCGTCAGCGCCCTGGGTCGCTCACTGCCATCGGAAAACTACGTGCCCTTCATTCAGACAGACGTAGCGATCAACCCGGGCAACTCCGGTGGCCCTCTGTTTAACCTGGAGGGCGAAGTGGTCGGTATCAACTCCCAGATCTACACTCGCTCTGGCGGTTTCATGGGGGTCTCCTTTGCCATTCCGATTGACGATGCGATGAACGTCTTCCGTCAGTTGCGCGACAACGGCTCTGTCTCCCGTGGCTGGCTCGGGGTGCTGATTCAGGAAGTGAACCGTGATCTGGCCGAATCCTTTGGTCTCAAGCGGCCCCGCGGTGCACTTATTGCCGAAGTGATGTCCGGTTCGCCGGCGCAGGCAGCCGGCCTGCAGGCAGGGGATATCGTCCTCAGCTATGACGGCGACGAGGTGCAGCTTTCCTCCGACTTGCCGCCCATGGTTGGCCGCACGCCGGTTGGTGAAACTGCCGAGCTGAGAGTGCTTCGCGGTGGCGAGGAAATCGAGCTTCAGGTTGAAATCGGTCGCCTTCCGGAGGAGGGAAGCCAGCAGGCTTCCGCACCGGCCAGTGACAGTGATGGTCCCGGCTCTGCGCCCCTGGGCATGATGGTCGAACCGCTGCCTACGGACATGGCCGACTCCATGGGTATTGAAGGCGGCGTTGTGGTCAATAATGTTGCGCGGGGTGCGGCTTCCGAAGCGGGCATCCGTGCGGGCGATGTGATCACGGAAATGAATCGCCAGAAGGTGACATCGGTGCAGGAATTCCGCGAGGCTGTTCAGTCGCTGCCCGAGGGCAAGGCGGTATCGGTCCGGGTGGTGCGCCAGGGCCGGGCGCTGTATCTGGTGATGAAGCCCTGATACCCTTCTGCTGATCCGGATTACCTGACATGGAGCCCCCGCAGGTGTTGGAAACGACACTTGCGGGGGCTTTTGTTATACTCGGCGGATCAATAAAAATGAGTGGCCATGGAACGGACCAGCCCCATGATGAACAGACAGGAACTCTCTCTCCGTAAGCTACTGGAATTCCGCAATGCCTGGGTCGCCTGGCTGGTCTTCGCGGTAGCCGTTGCCGTCACCCTATTGCTTTGGCAGGTGTCTATCCGGCTGGTTGAAGACCGCACGGAAGCCCGTTTTCGCACCCAATCGCTCCAGCTTAAATCCGCCATCGAAGAGCGCTTGCTGAATTACGAGCAGGTGCTGGCCGGCAGTGCCGGTCTGTTTGCGGTGGCCGGAGACGTTTCCCGTGATCAATGGCGCGAATACGTGGACAAGGTTGATATCAACCGCTACTACCCGGGCATTCAGGGTATTGGCTATGTTCGCCGTATCGGTGTACGCCAGATGGCCGACCATATTGCCTCTGTCCGCGCGGAAGGGGTGCATAATTACCTGGTGAACCCGCTGGGTAGCGGTCCCTACTACTACCCCATGGTCTACCTGGAGCCTGGCACGGAACGGAACCGACGGGCCCTCGGCTACGATGCCTTCAGTGATCCCATTCATCGCCAGGCCATGGAGCAGGCCCGGGATGATGCGATCCCCACGGTGACTGCCAAGGTGGTGCTGGTTCAGGAAGAGCTCGGCGAAGACCAGGCCAGTTTTCTGATGTATTACCCCGTCTACCAGGGGGGAGAAGTGCCCGAGATCCGGGCCGAGCGTCGCATGATGCTGGCGGGCTATGTGTTCAGTGCCTTCCGGATGAACAATCTTATCGACGGCATCGTTGGCCTGATCTCGCCGTTTCTTGATGTCCGGATCTACGATGCCGGAGTCGTGGAACGGCAGAACCTCATGTATGGCTCCAATCTGGGGTCCCTGGACAACGAATTCAGTTTCCAGATGAGTCAGACCATCAGCCATGGTGGTCGAGACTGGCTGTTGCAGACGCGCTCCACGCCCGCATTTGATTTCCTGGCCTCGGATCCGCGGCCTCCGATCGTCCTCGGCAGTGGCCTGGTGATCAGTGCCCTGTTGTTCCTCTTCGTGCTTGCCTTGATCCGTTCACGGCTGATGGCGCAGATCAGTGCCGGCCGCTATCGGGCGATTACCGAAGGCGCAGCCAATGTCACCCTGGTGATGGACCGTGCCGGGCAGCCCCTGTACGCGAGCCCGTCCAGCCTGGATATCCTTGGCTTCGAGCCGGATCAGGTTCAGGCCCTGAACTTTGAGGAGCTCGTTCATGGTGACGACTGGCCCCAGCTGCAGCGAGGCTTTGACGATTCCGTTCAGTCGCCGGGCAAACAGATGCCGGTCATCCGGGTCCGTATCCGTGATGCCAAGGGGCAGTGGCGGGATATGGAGGGCACCTTTACAGCCATGTTGTCGGTGCCAGGCGTCAATGGCGTTGTGCTTAGCCTGCGAGATCTGACCCAGCTCAAGGCCGCCCAATCCGAGCTGCACAGGCTGGCATTCTATGATCCGCTTACCGGCCTCGCGAACCGGCAACTGTTCCGGGACCGTTTGAATCACGTAGTCAGCCGGAGTCGCCGGAGTGGTGAGCCGGCTGCCCTCATGTTCCTGGACCTCGACGGCTTCAAGCG
>MDTC01127739.1_pt1 | contig 10616 bp, 10 predicted proteins | sample 811181 | NCBI WGS metagenome assembly MDTC01 (sample SAMN05326644, study PRJNA326480) | marine metagenome | isolation source: seawater | place: Pacific Ocean: North | collected 2011 | reverse complement strand
TTCGTTTTTACGGGAACCTTCGAGTTTAGCTACAACAAATACCAGCTGACAAACCCAGCAGCCGAAAAAGCAGTCGATGTACCGAAGCAAGCTCATCAGTTGCTGCCAGTCTATCGAATGGTGCAAGGCCTGAAAGTGCCACTTTTACGTAAATTGATCGCCGAACTGCGCCCATTAATGACAATGCTACCAGAAACGCTACCAGCTGCTATTGTCCACTCAGAGCATCTTATGTCGCGATCCGACGCCTTGGTAGCGATGCATTTCCCGACTTCGGCTGATGATGTTGAGCGGGCTAAAGAACGGTTCGGCTTTGAGGAGTTATTCAGCCTACTGGTAGCAAGTCAGTTAAACAAGCAAGAAATCGCTAAATTGCAGGGCTGGAAAATTCCATTTCAGCAGTCGATTGTAAAAGCTTTTGTCGAAAAGCTCCCCTTCGAGCTAACAACTGCGCAACGCATTGCTGCATGGGATATCCTACAGGACTTCGAGAAGGCTGTTCCAATGAATCGACTGCTGCAGGGGGATGTTGGCTCGGGCAAGACTGTCGTAGCGGGTCTCGCAGCGCGCCAAGCAGCTCACGAAGGATTTCAGACAGCGATGATGGCTCCAACCGAAATTCTTGCCACGCAGCATGCTGAAACATTACACACGCTGCTATCGCCGTTTGGTGTTCGAGTGAGCCTGCTGACAGGCAGCGTCAAGGGAGCAGCTCGAGCTGCGGTCTATGAAGCTATCGCTAACGGAGAAGTCGATGTCGTCGTGGGGACACATGCGCTCATTCAGGCATCTGTGCAGTTTCATCGACTTGGCTTCGTCGTGATTGACGAACAGCACCGTTTTGGAGTGAAGCAGCGCCAAGAGCTTCTAAAGAAGGCCGAGAAAATGCCGCACTTGCTTGCGATGACAGCAACGCCAATTCCACGAAGCTTAGCGCTCACTGTCTATGGTGAATTAGACATCTCGATCTTAAACGAACGCCCTAAGGATCGCAAAGAGATAGAAACCAAAATATGGTCACCAAATAGTCGACCACAACTTTATGCGCTGGTTGAGGCGCAGCTGTCCGCTGGACGTCAAGCATATGTCATCTGTAATTTGATCGACGACAATCCGGACAATGAGCTAAAGAGCGTTCAGGCAGAATACAAAGTGCTGAAAACAGGTGAGCTGAAGCATCGACGCATTGGGTTGTTACATGGGAAGCTAAAGCCCGCAGAGAAGGAGCCCGTAATGCGTTCTTTTGCGGCAGGCGACATCGACATACTTGTCAGTACAACTGTTGTGGAGGTTGGGGTCGATGTGCCGAACGCGACGGTCATCGTGATTGAGGATGCTGACCGTTTTGGGCTTGCCCAGCTGCACCAACTGCGTGGGCGTGTAGGGCGCAGCGCTCATCAAAGCTATTGTTACCTTATGGTGAGTTCGTCCAAAGCTCCCAGCAAACGTCTGAAGGAGATTGAGCAGAGTAACGATGGCTTTTATCTTGCTGAGGTCGACCTTGCAATGCGTGGTCCCGGTGAAGTGTACGGGCGCGCTCAGCACGGAGAGCTCAACCTTCAGATAGCAAGCTTGGCAGATACGAAGCTGATTCGTCGAGCCCAGAAGGCGGCGCAGACATTCATCGCAAGCGGTGATGATTTGTTACAATATACAGAGTTGGCAAAAGACGTTGAACGATATCAGCGGCTTACCACATTGAATTAAACACATACCATGTATTCAGGAACAACAGTTGGAAAAAGATCAGGCAATTTCGTTGGCGTGCACCAACGGATTGATCGTATTGCCCGTCGACAGCTCGGCATGCTTTTAGGTGATGACCAGTCATTTCCGTCATCAAGAGACATTCTGCATTTTGAGGGTAACAATGGGCCGGATGGAGTAAAAAGAAAGAGCCCGTCTGTTGACGAGCCGTGGCACTATATCGATCCAAAAAAGCCGCTAGACGTAAGCTTGGTCGAAATGATACGCGACCACATCACTAACCTGTCTCGAGCACTCAGCCAAGACAACGAGCAAAGAGCGGCCTTTGAGGCGGCTTGGTTGTCCCACGCTATTGTCGATGGGCTTACTCCTGCACATCACTTCCCGCTGGCCGACAAGATCGAAGAGCTTTTTGGGATGGCACATCACGAACGCCTAACGGTTCGTCAAAAGAATATCATCAAAGGCACCGGGCGACGCGACACGTTGTCGAAGAACTGGGAATACTGGGGCGGTGGCGGTATATTTACGTCGCATTTCTTATTTGAATTTGGTGTTTCGGCGACGATGGTCGGACGGCGGTATAACATGACGGTTACGAATGATGACCTGGTTGATTTACAGCTTCGCGGCTATGAGGTGCTATTTAAAGAAGCGATTGAAGAGGTTGTCGCGATGGACTTATACGAGGTATTTCGTGCCCAAGGCTGGAATTGGCGGGTCGCTCGCACTGTACATGGCAAACTTGTCCCCTTGCTTATCAAGATGGTGGTATTGGGGTGGTACGCTGCAGTACAGCTGGAAGAGGGGTGACCATGAACGTTCGGATTATCGCTGGTGAATATGGTGGCAGGATTATTGAAGGATCGGGAACCTCACGGACGCACCCTATGGGTGAGCGGGTGCGGAATGCGCTCTTTAATAAATTACACATGGAGCTTCAGGGTGCTGATGTATTGGACGCTTTCGCGGGTAGTGGGGCGCTGGGGCTAGAGTCAATTAGCCGAGGCGCTCGCAGTGCAACGTTTATTGAAAAGGATCGGGTTGCCCAAAAGATCATCGCAAAGAACATTGAGCAGCTGCATGCCGACCACAAAGCGCATTTGATTCGGGCTACTGTGTCGGCGAGCGTGAAGACACTCGACAAAACATTCGATATTATTTTTGCCGACCCCCCATACTATAATCCGCAATTTCCCAGTATAAAAAAGCTGTTTAGACTATTAAAACCGAACGGGCTTATGGTACTATCATACCCAGGTAAGGATGAGGTCCCAACCGGAGCGGAGGTTGTTGTGGTGGACAATCGTAGTTATGGAAATGCGCACCTTGTCTTTTACCGAAAAAAGGACGCCTAACTGGCGTTCTTTTGTTTGGTTGTTCTTGAAGCCCAAATGAAAAAGCAGACCAGCCGATCTGCTTTTTCATTTGGTACGCGAGAGAGGACTTGAACCTCCACGCCTTGCGGCACTAGCTCCTAAGGCTAGCGTGTCTACCAATTCCACCACTCGCGCGTGTAGCTCATTATAACAGAGAGGCTTGCTATCACAAAGCTACAACATATCTGCGTCGTGCTTGTGCTATCATAGAGTTAATGAACAAGATAGCAACGTATCTAAATGAGCATCTATTGGGAGAAGCGACAAGCTCAAAGGCAATGCGTCGTCGCTTTAGTCGCGATAATAGTATTTTAACGATGACGCCAGAGATTGTAGTTTTTCCGCGGGTCACCAATGATATACGCAAGGTTGCTCGCTTTACCTGGCAATTAGCTGAAAAAGGGCACCCAATGGGAGTAACTCCGCGCGGTATAGGAGCTGATTGTACCGGTGCTGCAATCGGTAAGGGAATAGTGCTTGATACGTCAGCTCATCTTTCAGATGTACTTACAGTGGTTGCGAAGGAGCGTCTCGTACATGTCCAGCCAGGTGTTCGAGTAGATATTTTGGATAACTTGCTACGTTGGCAAGGGCTTGTGGTCGCTGGACTTCCTGGCGATAGCTGCCATGCCACAGTGGGCGGAACGGTTGCTAATAATAGTATTGGCTCCTCGGCTGCATTTGCTGATAATGTCGAGAAGCTTGAGGTTGTTCTGGCGAATGGGGATATTATAGAAACCGGTCGCATCAGTAGGCACGAAGTGAACAAAAAGCTCGGCTTCCAGACATTTGAGGGCGAGATTTACCGGAAAGTGTCTGGACTTATCGAAGACAACGACGAACTTATTAAGCAGATAACCGCTGATGCAACTCGCGACAACACGGGCTATCGTTCAATTGCCGCCGTGAAGGCAAAAGATGGTTCAATGGACTTGACTCCTTTGTTTACTGGAAGCCAAGGAACACTGGGCATTATTTCGGAGATTGTTCTAAGGACTGACTTTTATAGTCAAGACGCGACAGCTGCGATCATCTTAACAAAGACAACAGAACAGGCCCGTGATGTAGCCGATAAGGTAGCAGGACTGTCGCCGTCGATGCTCTATTTAATTGACGACGAACTCGTTAATCGAGCACACAGTTACGGAAAGGTGTTTGGCGTTCTTGGCACCGAAGAGGCAAACGGGAGTGTGGTCTACGTTGAGTTTAATGACATTGGCGATCGAGCACGTCAGCATAAAATCAAAAAGCTACGCAAACTTATGAAGAAACTAGAGCTTGGCATGGTCGACTCGGCTGACCGTGATATACAAGAGTTCCGACAGCTCTTGGACGCGCCAGAAGCGACTCGACGAATGGCGGATGATGATAAAGTGACACTCCCAATCATTGACGGCGCCTTTGTGCCCTTTGATCGTCGTGAAGAATTCCACGCACAGTTGCAGGAACTGGCCGACAAACAGCACATAGCACTGCCGCTGAAGACAAACCTTCTGACAGGTACTCTCAATGTCTACCCGCAGCTGAAGCTGGATGTGGTGAGTGATAAGCAGAAGATATTCCGGCTCATTACCGCGTATGCTGACCTTGTTCATCGTTGTAATGGCGCATTCGTCAGTGATGGTGCTGAAGGAAGGCTCAAAGCCAATGCCGCGTGGTCGGTTTTAGATGATGCAGAAGTAAAATTATTTGAAGAAGTCAGAGCAATCTTTGACCCATTCGGCACAATGAACCCTGGTGTCAAGCAGAAAAACGAGGTCCGCACCCTGGTGTCAAGCCTGCGATCACAGTACGATACGACTGATTTCGTCAGTTAGCTTAACAACCGACGCCGAGGTCTGCTATAATCGCCTAGTTACCAGTAATTAGTATGCGCGAGTGGCGGTCGAATATGAGTAGACGCGCTGTGCGCGAAACGCAGTATGCGCGAGTGGCGGAATTGGTAGACGCGCTAGCTTCAGGTGCTAGTGTTCGCAAGAACGTGGAGGTTCAAGTCCTCTTTCGCGCACCACACAAAGATAACCCGAAAGGGTTATTTTTGATGAGCGATGTATAATGAGCGATATGAGTGAAGTTATCCATGTCCATCTTCAGACAGAGGAAGTGTATCGCGAGGCTGTCGAGCGAAGCTTGACGTACCGCGATATTGCTAACAAAGCACTGTACGCGTTGTTCTTAGAGCTTACTCCTCTGCATGGTCAGTATGTCGCCGCCGAGGTTCCTGTAACGATTAATCAGATCACCCCAATAAGGGACGCTCCCGGAACAGTGTTTTGCAGAGTCGATTTCTTTACCCAAGATATGGAGTATCGTGGTGCCGAGCGGGCTATGTTCAGCGGCACTGTTCTAACGTTAACCAGGCCGCTAGACTTGCTTGAGCCGCACAGTGGTCGGATGCAGGCCGGGGTCGTCGCTGGAGATAGCTATAATTTCGATACGCTCCTTCAACGAAGCGAATTGGTAGACGCGCCGGTGATCGTTCAGTCAGGTGGGGGAAGTGAAGGATAGCCTGCAAGTTGGAGTTGGGCCACATTCGCAGCCTTGGCCGCAGGGTGATCAGTACGATGAGACGTTGCTGAGCGAAGGAGATAGTCGTAATGTTCTTGATAAGTATCGCTACTGGAAGGTGGCGGCAATCAAGGCTGATCTCGATGCCTCGCGTGTCCCCCTAGAGGTTGCTATCGAAAACCTTCAACACGACTTTAACATTGGAACGATTGTTCGCTCAGCGAACGCATTCAACGTTTCAGTTGTGCATATCATTGGCCGTAGGCACTGGAATAGGCGCGGAGCAATGGTAACTGATGCATATATGAATATCCACCACCACAAGACAGTAGCTGATTTCTTGGACTATGCAAGAAAAGATACAAAACAGATCATAGCGATTGATATTGTCGAGGAGTCTACGCCGTTATCCGCCAACATCCTCCCCGAGCGCTCCATTTTAGTATTTGGAGGAGAGGGACCGGGGCTAAGCGAGGAATTGCTCGCCGGAGCAGACAGAATCCATCATATTGAACAGCTTGGCTCAACTCGGTCAGTCAATGTTGGCGTGGCGGCTGGCATAGCTATGTATCAGTGGGTGCAGCAGCATAGTTTAGTTGCCCCTCGTCGCAAAAAATGAGACAATATCACTAGTTATGAGCACCTTATCTACCCAACCATACAAAGGAACACGCGATTATTATCCTGAAGATAAATTTATTCAGAATCATATTTTTAATGTCTGGCGTCGGGTTGTTGAGGGGTATGGCTACGATGAATATGGCGCCCCTATGCTTGAGCCCATTGATATTTACGCCGCAAAGAGTGGCCAAGAGCTGGTAAATGATCAAACCTACGTCTTCACCGATCGTGGCGGACGCACTGTCGCTATTCGACCAGAAATGACACCTTCGATTAGCCGTATGGTTGCGGGGCGACGTCAAGAGTTATCGTACCCGGCGCGGCTCTATTCGATCGCCAACTTTATGCGCTATGAGCGACCGCAGCGAGGCCGTGAACGAGAGTTTTGGCAACTTAATGTCGACATTTTTGGTGTTGATCATGTTGAAGCTGACGCCGAAATCATTACAATGGCAGACGACATTTTGAAACAACTTGGCGGCAAGAGCGACGATTACGTTATTCGCATAAATAACCGGCAGTTTATTAATTACATGATGGTGCAGTACCTTGGGCTTGACGATGTTCAGGCGCAGCAAATGGTAAAGTTATTTGATCGACGTGGAAAGATAACCCAGTCTGATTTTGAGGAGCAAGCTGGTTTGATCTTTGGAGATGAGAATGGCGATCGCTTCCAAAAGATTGAACAGTTGCTTTCGGCGACAACGCTTGATCAGTTGCCAGACGAGCTACGAGGAGCTGATTCATTGCAGCAAATGGAGACCTTGTTCACGAAGCTAAAGATCGCCGGTGTCGAGAGTGTCGTGTTCGATGCCACCTTGATGCGTGGCCTTGATTATTATACGGGCACTGTTTTTGAGGTCTTTGATACACACCCAGAGAATAACCGATCCCTTTTTGGGGGCGGACGATATGATGGGTTGGTCAGTGCGTTTGGCGCTGAGCCTATTTCGGCCGTCGGTATGGCGCCGGGAAGCACGATGATTGAAAACTTTTTAGCAGTACGTGACTTAACCCCCGCATATCGACCTTCAGCCAGTATAACAATAGTCGTTATTGATGAGGCGCACGATACGGCTGCTGCGGTTGCGTCGTCATTGCGAAAAGCGGGAGTTGCTGTTTCGGTAGACATCTCGCGCCGAAAGCTCGATAAGCAGCTGAAGACTGCACTCAAGCGCGCCGTTTCGCACATCATATTTGTGGGACCAGAAGATACCGATACATTTATGTTGAAGGACCTCGCCGCAGAGACTGAAGAGCGCCTATCTGTTGAACAGATTGCCGCTCGCCTTGCATAGCCATCCCACCGCTGTTATAGTGAGAGGAATGGAGACTACTGTAAAACACTTATCAGACACGAAGGTGCAATTAACGATTTCAGTTGGCGGGTTGGCACTTGCTGACGCAGAGAAAGTTGCACTGACAAAACTAAGTAAGACAACGAAAGTAGCCGGCTTTCGTGAAGGACATGTTCCAGCTGCGGTTGCAGCCAAGCACGTGAACCAGAAGGCGCTACAAGAGCAAACTCTTGATGATGCCATTAGCAAAGCAGTTGCTGAATCTTTTGTCGAGAATAACATCCAAGCGATTGATCGCCCGTCGGTTGAAGTGAAGAAGTTCGTTCCTGGCGAAGAACTAGAGTTTACGGCTGAGGTAGAAGTTCTGCCGAAAATCACCGTTGGTGACTATAAGAAGCTTTCAGCTAAGCCGGAAAAAGTAACCGTCGCCGCAAAGGATATCGATGATGTCTTGCAGCGTATGCGTCAGAACTTTGCTGAGAAAAAAGAAGTGAAGCGTGCGGCAAAAACTGGTGATGAGGTAATTATTGACTTCGTTGGCAAAAAAGACGGTGTCGCCTTTGACGGCGGAACCGCGACCGACTACGCTCTTGAATTAGGGGCAGCCCAGTTTATTCCTGGGTTCGAGGAAGCTATCGTAGGACACAAGGCAGGCGAAACATTTGACGTTGACCTGAAATTCCCTAAGGAATATCATGCAGCTGACTTGGCTGGGCAGCCAGTTGTGTTTACCGTTACTCTCAAGACAGTTAACGAAAAGGCTCTTCCTGAACTAAATGACGAGTTTGCAGCCAAAGCCGGTCCATTCACTTCATTGGATGAGCTAAAGGCTGATATGAAAGCAGAGTTAAAGAAGCAAAAAGAGCAACAGGTAAACGATAAATGGAAAGACGCGTTGCTGACCGAGTTGATTGAAAAAAGCACTGTCGTTGTGCCAGATGTTCTGTTGCAAAGTCAGATGCAATCAATCGAACAAGATTTTCAGCAGAACCTGATGTATCGTGGCCTGAGTATAGACCAGTACATTGAGTCTCAAAAGTTTAAGGACATCGACGAGTGGCGCGAGAAAGAGGTCAAGCCGACTGCTCGTAAGCGAGTACAAGCTGGGCTAGTCCTTTCAGAGATCACCAAGGCCGAAGGCATAACATTGACTGATCAAGAGATTGATCAGCACGTCGAGATGCATAAGCAACAGTATGCGAACAACCCTGAGGCATTGAAGCAGTTTGAATCACCAGAAGTGCGCAGCGACATCGCGAACCACTTCTTGAGCGAGAAGACGATTGATAAGCTGATCGCGCTGAACAGCTAAGATAGGAAAAAATGGTATTAGCACTCACTTGACGCGAGTGCTAATATTTTTGTACAATAAAAGTATGATTAAGCCGACAGATTACTTAGTACCAACGGTTATCGAAAAGACGTACGAGGGTGAGCGTGCCTTTGATATTTATTCTCGATTACTAAAGGACCGCGTCATCTTTCTTGGTGAAGATGTGAACGAACACACTGCTAATATTGTTGTGGCGCAGCTTCTGCACCTTGCGCATGAAGATCCAAAGAAAGATATTAAGCTATACATCAATAGCCCCGGCGGCAGTGTGTATGACGGTCTCGCTATCTATGACACTATCCAGTACGTTAAGCCCGATGTTCAAACAATCGGGATAGGCCTTCAGGCAAGCATGGGAGCCTTTTTGCTGTCGAGCGGAACTAAAGGTAAGCGCTTTACGCTACCAAGCAGCCGTATTATGATTCATCAGCCTTCAAGTGGTGGCGCTCCTGGTAAAATGTCGGACCAAGAAATTACTTTGAAAGAGGGGCTCTTCTTAAAGAACCGCCTGAACGAGATACTCGCTAAGAATACTGGCCAGAAACTTTCAAAGATTGAGAAGGACGCTGAGCGTGACTTTTGGATGAGTGCAGAAGAGGCCAAGAAGTACGGAATCGTCGACGAAGTTATTACGTCTGCTTAGAAAAATTCAATTTACTTGTTGAGCAGTCCACTGGACTAGTGTACTATCAATCCTATCCACTCTCTCCACCGACAATGAAAGGAGGGTGAGATGGAAAACGCACCACGAACATCGAAGTTCGATGAGTTCCTCTACAAGCGCCCGTACGCCAGCGATGCATTACTGATACTGGCGATCATCGCAATAGTGTTGCTGGCGGCCGCCCTCGGCTGGCTGGTGGGCAGCTGGCTGGGCGCAGTATTCAGTGTGGCCGCCGTCGGCATCTTCAACCTCGTCAGGGCAGGGCAGCCAGAGGTTGGCGCGCTGGACTACGACGGCGCCTGGGCGCAGCTCGGGCCTCTGATGCAGCAGCTAGCTGCCGGTGCCGGCGTTTTTGTCGTCATCGTGTACATCCTGATGCGCATGCTGGGCAACTTCGCGTCGAGAGACAACGAGCCTCGCACCTAGGCCGGGGGGGTCGAGCAGCCCCGCATGTCATGTAGCCGTCGTAAGGACGAAGCCGTGACATGCGGGGGCATTTCAATTTTTATACTAGAAACCTCTTGATTTATTATTAAAAACTACGCATAATAGCACACAAGAAGTAGTGTAGCCGTGTTTCTCTATGTCTTGAAAGTGGTGTGGCAGCCTCACTAAGACAATTCACGGTTAAGGGAATCTTCGGCGCCAAAGAACCCCTTTCGCAAGGTATGCGATACAACAATTAAATAACTGCGAGGAATCACGAAGCCTATGGCAACGAACAAACGTGTCACCACGAAGCGTATTTTCTTTACAAAAGATGATACCGCACTCCCAATACCAAATTTAATTGACCACCAGCGCTCTAGCTGGATGGAGTTTGTCGAAACGGGCTTGGGCGAGATCTTTGCAGAACTGAACCCAATTGATGACTATACGGGCCAAAAGCTCGCGCTTCGCTTTGGGAAGTACGAATTTCACGAACCAAAGAACAGTGAGCTGCACGCCAAGGAAAACAACCTTACGTTTGACGCACCGTTGCACGCTATGGTTGAGCTTACTAACAAGGTGACCGGCGAAGTAAAAGAGCAAGAAATTTATCTTGGTGACTACCCGTGGATGACAGAGCGCGGAACCTTTATTATTAACGGTACCGAGCGTGTCGT
>MDTC01227516.1_pt1 | contig 10617 bp, 7 predicted proteins | sample 811181 | NCBI WGS metagenome assembly MDTC01 (sample SAMN05326644, study PRJNA326480) | marine metagenome | isolation source: seawater | place: Pacific Ocean: North | collected 2011 | reverse complement strand
GGGCAAGCGGAGCGCGCCAGTCTGAGCGAGTGGCCACTTGTCCATCCATCAGCAGGTAACTCGCTCACAGAGAACAGGAGAAAGGTCATGATTACAAACAATATGAGCATCATTCTCTACATAACGGGAGCGATCACGGCTTCGATGTTGTTGCAGTTTTTGTTTCCTCGGACGTTTTTGCGTTTGGCGAACAAAGTAGAGTTGGAGGATAAAGCGGGGTTATTTTACGCGAGACATTGGGGGATGATGGTTTTTGTTCTTGGGGCTTTGATGGTTTACGTGGGTTATTATCCCGCAGGGCAGACTCCTGTGTTGCTTGCGGTCACAGTGGAGAAAGTGGCATTTGTGGCCATGGTATTCACAAGTTTGGATGAGCCGCTCTCTAGAGCATTGATTCCGTCGGCTCTTTTTGATTCGACCTGTGTGATACTCTTTACCCTTTCTCTGACCGGGCTTGCATAGATTTTCCTGGGGGACTCTACGAAGACCAAAGGAGCCTGTCAGGCGTTGGTGGGGTTTTTTCGCTGTTGCCATGTGTGCCAGCCACCCCATCCGATGAGACCGATGGTCAGGAAGAAGCAAAGCATACCCAATAGATCACCAAGCAGGCTGTAGGGGGTCCAAGCCTTCGATGTCATAGGAATGTCAGTATAAAGAATGTACTTGTTCGTTGTGAAGTAGTTCATACCTGCGAGGTGTCGTCCATATGAATCGTATGACGCGGATTCGCCGTGGTCAGTGACCCTGAGTAAAGAGAAACCATTCTCGATGGCTCTGAATGAGGCGATACGTGTGTGGTGTGGAGTGATATCTTTCCAATCACTTGCGGGGACGATGAGCAGGTCAACTTGTTTTTGGCTGGCTTGCTTGACGAGGTGGGGAAAATCCATGTCAAAGCAGATCATCGCACCAATCGTGCCAAAGGGTGTGTTGATGGTTTTCATTTTCCCATCACCTTTTTGTACCATCGCGAGCTCAGGGCCGGGGACAGGGATCGTCTTGAGATATTCGAAGCCGATTTTTCCTTGTGGGGTGACAAAGACGAGTTTGTTCTCGGTCATCTTTTGCTTTTTGTTTTTGATGTCGAGATGTCTAAACAACCACATTGTCGCGCCGATATACACCTTGTGTTGTTTGGCGAGTGATTGGACCTTTTGTAAGAACGCCTTCTGATCCTTTTGTTGGATGGGTGCTTGTGCCTCAGCCCAGACGATGACTTTTGCGCCTGCTTGTGCGGCTTGTGCAGTGCGTGAGAGCAAGTCTGCGCGGACAGCGCGGGCACGTTCAAAGTAGGTTTTCCAGAGCGCGGGAGTGGGTTGTTTTCCTTCGAAGAAGACGGGTTCGATGAGACTACGTAGCTTTTTGTTCTCTGGCGTAACAATTCCAGCCGCCCGGAATGTTGGCTTCATCGGTGCAGTGGCTAACCTGATCCCACCTCCACAGATGATCGTGACAAGGAGCAGGAGGTAAGTGAGGAGTCCTTTTTGAATGGTTTCCCACGTGAAGTTGTGTTCCCAGGCCCAGTTGATAGTTGAGGCGGACCAAGACATGAGGAAGATCAGGCCCCAGATCCCAGCGAACGAAACACTTTGTATGAGGGGCAATTGTCCTGCTTGTGTATACGCAGTTGAGCCCCAAGTGCCGAATGGGTTGCCTTGTGCGTTAAAGTATTCGAAGGCGACGGCAAAGGTGGGGAAGAGCAAAGTGTGGAGAAAAGAGGGTTTGTTTGCTGCGAGCCATCGGTCGAGGAGGAAGGGGAGGAGACCGATGAAGCCTCCGATGATGAGTGTGACAAAGAATTCGACGGGAGGTTGAGGGATTTGGCCCCAGAGTGCGATCCCTGCGGGGAACAAAAAGAACAGGACACCCAGCAAGTATCCACGAAGAAGAGGTTGTGTGCGGAGGTAACGCATCATGAAGATTGGAGCGAGCCAGGCGGCGAGTGGGACCATCCAGCGCCCAGCGGAGATGACGACAAAGATACCAGCGAGGAATAACCAGGCGTAAGACCAGCGATCGTGTATGTGCTTTTTCTGTGTGCTCATCAACTTTACCTTTGTTGTGGAGGGGGTCTCAGAGAATTCTGTTGTTGCTTGTATACACAGATTTGTGTGGCAGGCAAATCGTCTTAAAAAAGGTGAGATTTTCTTGAAGGTTGTAGGATGGAATACCTATTCGCTTTTCGATGTTTGTGGGTGTATTGTAGAGCGCGAAGAAACCAGAACATTGTCAAGAGAAGGAGTTCCTCATGCAGAAGAAGGCGAGAGTTGTTGGTGTCATGTTGATGTTTGTGTGCGTTGTGATCGGGCTGACAGGATGCAAGAAGGAGCCAAGCAAGATTGTGTTTAACGGCGAAGATTATTTTCGCGCCAAAAAAATCAAGAACGCGCGGTTTTCGATCGTGTCCTACCTGAAGAAGGGGGAGAAAATTCAGACAGCCAAGGAGTTCGTCAACTTTGTAGGGGCAGATGTCGGGAAAAAGGCTTCGCCCCGGGCAATACAGAGGGTAAAGAAGATGTTTCAGATCGTCATCAAGCGACATGACGCGAACTTCAAGTCCTACAAGAACGGCTTACAATTCTGTTATCGCCAAAATTACAGGGGACAGTGGATGATCGTGCACTCGGCCTACAACTTAAAATCAAAGGGTTTTAAGGTCTTCCAATATGGTAAAGTCCTCAAGGCCGATCAAAAAGATGATGATACAGAGGATCTTTGTGAGAACGCTGATTGGATCTTCTCCCAGTTAACCGCTGTGGCCAAATATTTTTGATTTTACTGTGTATCTTTTGCTGGCGCGTTCAGTGACGGAAGTCCTCGAAACAAGAGATACCCACAAAGAGCGAGCTCAGCGATCAGGGGGATGACATAGGCTGCGGCAAAGGTCGCGGCGAGGGTGGGCGCAACAAGTCGAAGAATACTCCCCGTAAAGTACACAAGTGCCGCAAGAATCACACTCATACCTATCCATTTGAGCGCTTTGTTGTGTGTCTTCAAGAGGAGGATACCGACAAAGACGCAGTTCAGAGCAAAACAAAACAAGCCGAGATCGTATCCGATAGCGTGTGATTGCAATGAGGTGTTCACCAACGCGGCTTTTTGTGCTGTGTTAAAGGCCGAGGTGTGAGCGAATGTGATCGCTTGTTGGAGATGAACGAGGTTGAGTCCAAGGATCGCGGCTTGTGCGAGTCTAAAGGCCATCGCCAAGAAGGAGAGCATTTTATCGACGGGGGCGAGCAGGAAGTAGAGTAGGGCACCAATCCCAACATCTGCGAGGACCATCAGGACGTCTGCCAGGAGACTGACCCGAAAGGATGTCTCGGCTGCGAGGATATTCGCGAGTGTGTCCGTCGCTGTTTTGCCGATGAGGGGGGCACGCATCATCGCTTCACCACCAATCCCACAGAGGATGATAATGAGATAAAGGAGTCCTGCAATTCGAGCGTATGTTTGGGTGTTCATTTGTGTGGTTGTGTGTGTCTGTGTCGTCATATCATGTCTCCTTTATTGTGTGTGGAGTGGGGTTTTTGTGCATTCGATGTCCTGATGATACGTGGCTAAGGGGCAGAAGCGTAGCTACCAAAGTAGGGTTTTGGAGTACTGTTTGTTCAGGGAGACCAAGGCACAAAAGTACTGTTTGGGGATGTTTGGTATCGGCTGCCTTTTGAGTGGTGGTGTTACTTGCCCTTACTTACTGCCGCGCTTCGCTTGGCATTGGCTGCCTTTTTGGGGCGAGTTGCCACTCTTTTTGGGGCGAGTTGCCACTCGCCCTTGCTGACTGCCGCGCTTCGCTTGGCATTGTGGGTTTGCCACCCACACCCGCCTGGGGTTTTCTCCCCAGACCCCACGATGCGCAAGCATCGTTTGTGTTCCGACTTCGTCGGTGTTGGGAATGTTATGATTGTATCCTTGTCGGGATTTGTGATGTTTTTTGGGGTTGTCTACGCTTGCTGTGAGGGGGGTTTTTTGGGTTTTTCTTTGAATGGGTTTTTGATGGTTTGGGTGGTGTTGCTTTGTTTGCTGGGTTTTTTGGGGGCTTCGTGAATGATCGTGATCTTGGGAGGGGATTTTGTTGGTGTGTATGGGTTCTCCGAGGGGGTGAGGTCTTTTGGTTGGGTCTATTTGGGTGTGGTTGGGATGCGTTGATCGGGGGTTTGTTTGTCATTTGGGGGAGGCTGTTTGGTCCGTTTGTTGGACTTTTTTGTGTTGTTTTGTGTTTGTGTTCTGGTTGGTTAGGATAAAAGTTGGAAATCAAGCTTGACAGATGTGGATCTGCGTGGTAGATGGTTGTCTCGTTCTTGAGGACGTTTGTTTTTGAGAATGAAAACCATCGCCGAAGTGGTGGAACTGGTAGACACGCTGTCTTGAGGGGGCAGTGGGCCTAGCCCGTGCCGGTTCGAGTCCGGCCTTCGGCACAAAAAAGCCCCGTAGCACTCATTGCTGCGGGGCTTTTTTTGTGGTTTCTGCGAATCGTCGGACAACCCCACATCTGATGACTGAGTCACAGGGTGAGGCTCGGACTTTTCTTTCGCCGCTGATCTCCTCCCTTCAGCCAACCCGCTCCGGAGGCCTTTTGATTCTGGAGATGCCCTTCCCGCGACCTTGGGAAACGAATGGATTAAGACAAAGCACAAACTTTGTGCTATGGTATCTGCATAGGAGCAGCAGGAAAGACTGAGAGCACAGCCAAGGAAAGGTTTAAGCAAACAATCTGGGATCGAACGCAAATATGGGAACGCATCAGGTGACAGCACCAATACGTCAATCATCGTCTCTTTCGGTCAGCGCTGACTCTGGAGAATTCCTGCTCTATACCAAGCTCTGGATTCCAAATCATATCCAACAGTACGTCCAAAGGCCGGAACTGGTCGCGCGACTCAATGAAAGTCTACAAGGTAAATGTGCGCTGGTTTGTGCCCCCGCAGGCTTTGGAAAGACGTCTTTGGTGATCGACTGGCTGCAACAGTTGCAGCGGCCTGCGGCTTGGTTCTCTCTGGATAGCGCCGACAACGAGCCCAAGCGCTTTTTGCGCTACCTCGTCGCCGCTTTGCAGTCGATCTTCCCCGAGGTTGGGGAGACACTCTTGGTCCACCTCAATGCTCCACAGCTTCCCACCCTCCAGAAACTGTTTACACTACTGCTCCACGACATACAGAAGGTCGATGAAGCCTTTGTCTTGGTACTGGACGACTGCCATCTCCTGACCCACGCAGCGCTCCAGGAATGCTTGGGCTTTCTGATGGAACATATGCCTCCTCAGATGCACCTGACACTGACCAGTCGCCATATGCCATTGTTCCCGCTAGGCCGATTGCGGGCCCGTAGAGAGCTTGTCGAATTATCCACAAACGACCTACGCTTCTCAGCAGAGCGGTCCTGCACACTCTTTTCCAACCTCCAACTGGATCTGAACCCTCACCAAGCCAAGCTGCTCTGCCAACAAACAGAGGGATGGGTTGCGGGCCTGCACTTGGCCGGTTTGTCTTTGCAGCAGTCCAACAATCCAGACCAGCTCCTTGAGAGCTTTTCAGGCAGCCACCGATTTATTGCTGACTTTCTCAGCGAAGAGGTGCTCCAGCGTCAATCCCCTCAGCTTCAGCAGTTCTTGCTTAAAACATCGATACTCCAGCGTTTTAATGCAGATCTCTGTAACGCAATGCTTGGCATCGACAAGAGTGAGAGCTTACTAGAGGAGCTGGAGCGCTCACAACTTTTTATCATCCGATTGGATCACAGACAGAACTGGTATCGCTATCATCACCTCTTTCGCGACCTTTTGTTGAGCCAGCTAAAGAAACGTACAACGCCAGAGGTGCAAGAAGAGCTTCACCGTAGCGCCAGCCAATGGCTTGTGAGTCACCGCTGGATAGATGAAGGCCTCCAACATTTACAGGTGATCGAGGATTATGACAAAGCCGCCAAAATGTTGCTATCGTTGGCCGACTCCTGTTTCCAACAAAGATACCTGGAAGAATTTGTTGTCTGGTTGAAGCGGTTGCCGACACAAGTGCTTCACCGACATCCCAAGCTGATGATGTACGAGCTCCTAGATAAGTTTGATCAAGGCGACAACACAGGGCTCAAACGAAACCTCCCCCCGACCATACAGGCCCTCAAGAACAAGCTGACACAGTTAGAGGAGAAATCCCCTGAGCGTCAGGACTACGAGGGCTATATCAAGTTATGCCAGGCCTACATCGCACGCAACCAAGGCGATCAAGAGTCAGTGATTCGGCAAACCAAAGAAGCGATGGCAAAGCTATCAGACAAACAACATAGTTTCGCCTACCACATGATTATTTCGCAGGTCGTGGCACAATTGAAGCGCCACATCAGTGTGGGAAAAGCACTCACAAAGCTCGACGAGCTCTATGCGCAGTGTGTGTACCAACAAAACCTCTATTTTATGCAGATGGTCACCTGGGTCTCTGCGTATATGAGTCTGAGACGTGGACGTTTGCTTCGCTCTGAAACAATCAACCTACGTCTCCTACAGGATGTCAAACAGATACCCTCGTATAAACCCGGGCACAGTGTGGAGTTGGGTATCCATCAGGGCCTGGCTGAAGTCTATTGGGAGCAATACCGGCTGGAAGAAGCAGAGCAAAGAGCTGAACGTAGCCTGAAAATTGCGCAAAAGCACAAACATTTTCGCTCGATGGTCAAAGCCCTGATCTCGCTAGCCAACATCCTAAACTCTCAGGGCCGACAAGAAGAAGCGTTTCGACTGATCGACAAAACAAAAGCAATGGTCGCTCCCCACACCATCCTTCCAGGACAGATCCACCGCAGCCTCTTGTCTATCCAGCGTATCATCCTACAACACGGAGCAACGACACAAGTAGAGGAATGGTTCAAGCAAAAGGACATTGGCCTTGAGACGCCTGTCAACCACACAACGGAACCCCTATTCATCTTAAAGATCCGCCTCTACCTCAAGCAAAGCAAACTCGAAGAAGCAAACAAATTGCTCCACTATCTACTTGATGAGATGGCAGACAAAGAGATGATAGGGCCCCTAGCAGAGGCACACCTGCTACAGGCCATTGTGTTTCAAAGACAAAAGAAAGAAGAACAAGCCCAAGAAGAGTTTGGGCTGGCACTCCAGCTTGCCCAACCCGAAAACAACTTGCGCATTTTTGTAGAAGAAAGGGAAGCCACCCGGTCCTTGCTGCAACACTGTATTGTACAGCACACAGAAACGAAAGCTTTTGCCCATAAGATCCTCGCTTTGCTCCCAAAGAAAAAAACCACTCCCAAAGCAGCCGCTCCAACACCTCAGTCGATACCTCCTATCGCCTCTGAGCCCAACATTCATACTCCCTCATGTGTGATCTACGAAGAAGATCCCTACTTCCTCGATCCACTGAGCAAACGAGAGACCGAGATCATACAACTTGCCAACACAGGTCTAACCAACAAAGAACTCGCCCAAAAACTGTACCTCGCTCACACCACAATCAAAAAACATATGAGCAACATCTACAGCAAACTCGGCGTAAAGAACCGAACCAAGGCACTTGTCAGGGCCAAAGAGCTAGGGCTGATACACTGAGACAGGCACGTAATCATACAGAAATAGGGTTGTATATAGCATGTATGGGTGCCGAGGTGTGGACGATTGGCTTTGCAATCGCCGGATCCGAGTGCACCCATCAAAATAGCCCCACACACAACCCATAGAAACATCATCAAAATCCCGAATGCCGATGGATTCATCGTTCTGTGGGGTGTCGGGCTGGCACGAGGCGCAGCCCCTACATACCGAATATCACCAAATGCACAGGAGTACGGGTTGGCCCCTCACCAATACTGATGTCCCTTCTACTCCCTACTCCTCCCCTTTGGGTCCTTCACTACTCCCCAAAACTGACAAAAATACTCCTCTGGTAGTAAGACGCAGTGGCACTTTGTCCCTACCCTAGGATGACGAACGATCATTCCTAGGAGGTTTAAATGACACAGTCAACACAAGCGTTATCAACGCCCACTTTTTTTCGCGTATATATTCCCCTTGCGATGCTTATTGCCTTGTTTTGCTTTCCAAACTGCAGTGGTCCTGAGTGCGCAGAAGATGGAGACTGTGTGTTTGGACAGCGCTGTAGTTCTGGTGCATGTATCTCCAACAGCTGCACAGGAGACGACGATTGTCTCAGGTCACAAACCTGCCAGGATGGACAATGCAAAGAGGGCACACAGTCCAAAGACGAATGCACGCAAGATAGTGATTGCAAAGCACCCACGCCAAAGTGTGATGCCAACCAAAAAAAGTGTGTTGGTTGTCTCAACTCTGATGATTGCAGAAGTGACCAAGACTGTACAAACAACCAATGCAAAGAGAAAGAACAGCCCGAGTGCACAAGCGATGCAGACTGTCGGTCGAAAGCCAATCCTCGCTGCTCAGGTGATGGCAAGTGTGAGTGGGAATGCACAAGTGACACAGATTGCACAAAGGGTACATGCCAAGAGCACAAATGTGTGGTCAAGCCAGAATGTACGAAAGACTCTGACTGCCAAGGGACAAAGAGTGTTTGTGAGAACAACAAGTGCGTAAGCAAAGCAGAGTGTTCGACCGACGCAGACTGCCAGGGCCAGGCCAAACCAATGTGTTCCAGTGCAGGCAAGTGTGAGTGGGAATGTCGTGTCACTTCGGACTGTAAAGGCTCGTCTTGTGTAGACAACACATGCGCCACAGCAAACAAACCATGTGTATCACCCAACGATTGTGCACAGGGGGAGACCTGCTTTTTGGGTGTCTGCGCGAAAGCCTGTAACCCAACACAGGACACATGCGAAGCAGGTAAGGGGTGTTTTGATGCGAACAGTCCAACCTCAGGCTTTTGTTTGAAGCAATGCAATCCCCAAGACGGACGGACAGCGTGTGGGGACGCGCTCTTGTGTGTCAAGCGCTTTGACACGAGCACCAAAACATACTGTCTGCCACCTCATGGCCCCCGTCAGCAGGGACAAAGCTGCAACATCCAAGACCCCAATCAGTTCTGTATGGCATCTCAATACCTAGCCTGCTTCAGTCCACAGATTCCAGGTGGCTCCTTCTCCTGTTTGAAAGGCTGTAATCCAGCAAAAGGAACCAGCAACAACCCAGACTGCAAAGGGGGTCGATGCACACCTTACCCATTGTCTCACTGGGGAGGAGCTTGCATACCACAATCGACAGAGCCCGAAGGTTCGCCCTGTCCAGGAGGAAAAGCCTGTCCAACAGGTCAAACCTGCTCGCAAATCAACTTCAGATGCTACAAGTCATGTGCAACAAACGCCGACTGCGGTGCTGGCAGGTGCATCATTGGTACCTGTGCCTACCAATGTGATCCAGCACAAGGCAGATACACCAACTCCAAGTGTAAGCTTGGACAAGAATGTCGAGAAGGCCAAAACAACCTACCATCGTACTGTTTGACTCTTTCAAGCCCCTACCGCCAAGGGCCGCGCCAACTTGATGAGTCCTGCTCCACAAGTGAGAAATCCCCCAACGAGCACTGTGATGGCAGCAAGAATCTATTTTGTGGGATATCACCAAAGGGTGGGTTGGCCTGCCAACAAGGCTGCGACCCCCGTAAAGGCTTTGTCAGCAATCCTGACTGTGGTGGTGCAAGCTGTAACATTTATCGCTCGCCCTTTGACGGGATTTGTAGCCCAATCGGGACCAAAAAAGCAGGGGAAACATGTGACTTGGGCGCCAACGCCTGTGAAAAAGGTCTCTCGTGTTTGTATGGTGTATGTAGCAAATCCTGTCATCCGGAAAAAACAGCATCGGGTTGTAGCTCTGATGAGATATGTCAGATTACGGAGTCGGCAACAGGATGTAGCAAAAAATGCGATCCCAAACAGGGCCTCTACCCCAACACAACTTGTGGTGCTGGAAGTTTCTGCAACCTCGTATGGGACAACCTCACAAGCAGCACCTGCCAACCCCTACCAACTGCACCCAGCGGAACCAAGCAAGAAGGAGATGCATGCAATCCCAGCACGGACCTCTGTGATGGAAGCAAAGGCTTGGTCTGTAGTAGCCTCGACAGTGTCTGTGTCAAAGCATGTGATCCACAAAAAGGCTCATTGCCCAACGTAGACTGTCCCACAGACCATACCTGTCGGGTCAACCCAAGTGGTTCGTACAAAGGTGGCTATTGCATCCAGTACAGAACGTATACCCGCAAGAAAGGCGAAAGTTGCCTGACAGGCACCGACAAGAGCAAGCCAGAGTGGAACAAGTGCGAAGTTGGTTTGGGCTGTAGCACCAACAAGACCTGTGTCGATGGCAAGGCGGAACACACCCTATGTGGAACGAGCATCAGCACATACTGCTCCAGCGAGTTTTATTGCGTGGGTATCAAATCGGTCAATCGTTTCTACTGTAAAAAGCCATGTTGGTTGAACAACCCCACCTGTGGTCCCGGATTGACTTGCCTCCCCTACGCAACGCACCAGGGCGATGGAATTTGTTTCCAAAGCTGCCAGACCAGCAACGACTGCACCAAAGAAGGCAAAGAGTGTACAGTGGTTTCTGGGAAGCAAGTTTGTCGCTAGTGTACCGGAACAGAAATGCCTTGAATAATTAAGGGGATGTCCCCATCGTAACTCCAAACAAAAACAAAGGAG
>MDTC01133645.1_pt1 | contig 10617 bp, 16 predicted proteins | sample 811181 | NCBI WGS metagenome assembly MDTC01 (sample SAMN05326644, study PRJNA326480) | marine metagenome | isolation source: seawater | place: Pacific Ocean: North | collected 2011 | reverse complement strand
CAGGTCATTACAGAGAAGATGCCCACAAGGCTTGGGCAGAATTTTTAATTGAAAGGTTAAAAAAATGACTTGGTTAAATTGGATCAAAGCTAAAATTAAGTATCTGCGTTTAAAAAAACAAATGGATAAAAAAATAAAACAGGCTAAAAAGAACAAACATATTTACGAGTAGAAAAATGCAGTTAAGTTTAAGTTACATATGTGATAAACCACACAACATCTATCAAAGCTATACAAAGCTAAAAGAAAAATACAAAATGAGTATACACATGGATTGTATGGATGGTCACTTTGTTCCCCGATTGGGTGTGCATCCAGAAGCTATAGATGAAATTGACTATGCTGATCATATAGATGTACATGCAATGATAGCCTGTAACAATCCTGCATGGGAGGCAATTCTCAAAACACAAGCAGATATTATTTTTGCACACTATGAAAGTTTTCACAGTGAACAACAATGTGTTGACTTTTTAACCAGAGATAGTAGACTAAAACTAGCATTCAAACCCTATCATACTATTCAACAAATTGATGCTATCTGTGACAGACTTGATGTAGATAAATTTTTAATAATGGCATACACTCCAGGTATTAAAGTTCAAGATGCATTTTATAACTTGGAAAGTATAAAAGATACTGAACGCCATGTTACAGTAGATGGCGGAGTTAAACTAAGCACAGTCAATCATTTTAAAAATGATCCATTGATAACACTAGTAGCAGGAAGCAAAGTTCTATTCAATGATATGTATGAGGCTAATATTGAATGCCTAATCTCCTAATACCTTGCAGTGGGCCTGGCACTCGTAGCATAGGATACACAAAGTTTCACAAAGCACTAATACGTATAGGCGACTGTGCAGTAATAGATCATATTATTGATAGCTTTACAGATATAGATAAAATTTATATTACACTAGGCTATGAAGCTGATTATATACAAGAGTATATACAACACAGCAATCGCAAAAATGTAGAATTTATTGAAATAGAAAACTGGAATAGCAGTCAGATTGCCAGCTTCAAACAGATACCCAAACATGTATTTTTAGAACCTTTGTACTACAATGCATGTGATAATTGGAGTACTGGTGTTGATGTTGTACAATATAACACTTGGTATACTTGTAAACCAGAAAACAGTGAATACTATGATACAAGTGAAGACGTAGTATACAGCGGAATAAGTTACATTAAAGACAGCCAAGAATATTATGATATATTACAAGCAACTAAAATTAATAGAAATGATTTGTTATTGTTGCAAAAATTAGATAACCTGCAGAGCATAGCACTCAAAGACTGGCATGATGTGGGTAATTTACAAAGCTATAAAAAAGTGCAACAAAAACCTAGCTTTAGTGTATTGGATAAAACACAACAAGAGATATACAGCGTAAATGATAGAATAGTTAAACTGTTTGTAGATAAACCTGACATACAACCCAACAACAATTACCCACACCCAAAACCAATAGAACATACTGAACATGGGTTGAGTTACAGTAGGATTAACGGTAAAGTAAATCCTATGAACGGAGAGTTTGAACGTGTATTTCTTAACTTACAAGATACTTGGAGATTTAGTTTACATAATAATATACAGTGTACAGACCGTAAACTATGGCAGGATAAAACCTGGGAACGATTTGATCAAATAGTGCAACAGTTTCCAGAGTTAAGCGGAACAGTAATACTAAATGGAAAAAATATAGACTGTACAAGAACTGTTGAAAATATTGATTGGGATACTGTAAGCAAAGGAACTGTAGGTGCATGTCATGGTGATTTGGTAGTAGACAACATAATAGTAGGTGAAGATCAAATATATTATATAGACCACAGACCAGGTGTTGTCAATGATATTTTTTATGATATTTGTAAATTTTATCACAGTCTACTACTGCATAACAAAAACCTTGAAAAATATAACTTGACACAAAACAATAATAGTTATACAATAGAACTATTGCCGAGCGAAGAAGACGAACTGCGAATAAATGCATTTAGAAAATCACCTATCTATTGTGAACACAAACGTAAAATAGAATTAGGTGTTGGTTGCATCTGGTTAAGCATGAGTCCACTAAACGTTGACAAAAATTTAAATAAATTTTTATTTTTGTTAGCTATACAACAACTTAAAAAATATGAATGAGTTTGATAAAAACTGGATAGCATATCCTAAAAATTTACATGATGCTCGTAATGAGTCAATAATTATTACTCAAATCACAAGAGCGAGACGTATAGTATTCATTGCCAAAGGGCGTGTAGGACTTGCAACCAAAATGTTTATGCAACGTCTTAGTCAAATTGGATATAACGTTGCTCATAGCGAAGATCTGCTAATACCTGAAATAGATGTGCATGACCTAGCAGTTTTTGTAACAGCAAGTGGTGATACATTAAGTAGTCTTGCTTATATACAAATAGCTAAAAAATGTAGATGTAAAACGTTGGCAATTACTTTTAATGCACAAGGTGAGATACCTAAACAGTGCGACACAGTTTGTGAATATAAACAGCCAAAGCAAAAAAGTTTTATGAAAAGCTATTATGAAGTTGGATTTGTTTACATATTTGAAAGAATAATCAGTCTTCTTCCAGCGGAGGAATTTGTTCATACAAATTTTGAGTAAACCAAGCATCACTGTTCCAGCTTTTATCACAAATGTATGCATCAAAATGTGGTTTGTTTCCCACATGCAGTTCATGAAATTTGCAACCCCAATTAGTAATTTGTTCACGAGTAAGATCAGTCCAGTCGATACCACTGCTTGTTCCTCTAGCAGTCCAGTAATGTATTTCGTGTCCTTCATCATACAGTTTGTTAATTACTGCAATCCTATCCATATAAGGTTTAGCACCCATATAGTCCTTGGAGCTCTTTCCCATTACTTTTTTCTCAGTGCAGATAGTGCCGTCAATGTCGATATAGTAAATCATAAATATATTTATTAAGTGTGTGTTTAATGGAGCTAAAATGAAAATTGCAGTTTGTCTAAGTGGTCATTTAAGAAATGTTAATTGGTGTACTAAACAAACCAAAAGTTTTTGGGATAGATTAAAAAATCTAGGATGTGAGATTGATTTTTATTGTCATACTTGGAGTAGTAAATTTGAATGGGAGCAAATTAAACAAGACTGTGGCTTAAAATTTGAAAATATTGTCTTTGATAGTTTAGAAGAATCCAAGTACTCTCCTGAAAAAAGTCTTGGGGAATTTGTACAAACTGATGGTCAATTTTACAGCCTTGCTAAATCTACTCAATTATCTCAACACAAGCACTATGATATTAAAGTAAGATATAGAAGCGATTTATTAATTTGGCATGATCAAATATCAGATGTGCAGTTAAATAACTTTTTACAAGAAGTTGCAAATAAACGTGTTTTGTATGCAGAGTCTATATGGGCTGTAAATGGTTATAGTAAAATACAAGATATTCATTTATGGAGTAATGCTTACGTGCATGATAGACTTTTTGATCTAAACTGGGTGTTAAACACATGGGAAAAATATGGTGGATTAAAGTATCTTGGTGGACCTTTTTTCATTGGAAGGCTGTGTGAATATTTTAATAACACTTACATTGATTTTGACGAACAATTAAATATTCATCCATTTGTTAAACAAATTCAGTTTTTTACAAAAGTAGCCAGACCTAACATGTTAGAACATACAGATAAAGTATACAATAATTATGATTTTGCTGTGAAACTGTCAGATAAATTTCAAAATACCAGAGATTCTATTGTTAATAAAGCAAGACAAGATAGAAGAGATGGCAAAGTAGTAGCTGATTATATTCCAATGTGACTTGACAAAGTGTGTAAATAACTATAACATTACTTTAATCCTCAAAAATTTAGAAGGTTATTACAAATGAAAATACTTATTTTTGGATTACCAGGCAGTGGTAAAACAACACTTGCAAAACCGTTTGCAGAATTAATTGGTGGTGTACACATCAATGCAGATGAAGTAAGAAAGAATTATAATGATTGGGATTTTTCCGAACAAGGAAGAACACGTCAAGCCCAACGTATGCGATACTTAGCCGATGGTGTGGTATTAGCAGGTAAAGTAGCAGTTGCAGATTTTGTTTGTCCAACACGTGCCACAAGAACTGAATTTAAACCAGACTTCAAAGTTTGGATGGATACAATAAAAGAAGGCAAATTTGAAGATACTAATAAGATGTTTGAAATGCCTACAACAATAGATTATCATGTATCAAAATGGTTTGAAGATACACATGCTCAGTTACTGCCTGTGGTTAAAACTTGGATGGAAAGAAATATTGTTTGATTGGAAAAAACCTACTGCACAAATGCTAGGGCGTTGGCAACCATGGCATAGTGGACACACTGAATTATTCAAACGTATTCAAGCTGAATATGGGCAAGTGTGTATTATGGTTAGAGATGTATATGGTGCTGATGCTGGTATAGGTAACACAGATAATCCTTTTGAATGGAGTAAGGTTATTGTAGGTATACGCAATGCATTAACTGAACATGGATTTACTATGAATCAAGAATATATTGCAATTAGAGTTCCAAATATTGTAGACATAAGTTATGGCAGAGGTGTAGGCTATACGTTCACTGAACATGACTTAGATAAAGATATTCAAGCTATCAGTGCAACAAATATACGTGCTGAAATGAGAGAACGAGGTGAGCTTTAATGTGGGTATTGGTAGTAATATTTCTAGCAGGTACAGAGCCTGTAGCATTTAATGGTTCCGGCATGGGCAAATCATTTGATTATCAGTATGAATGTATAGTAGCTAGAGATGAAATGCTAGCTAGGATTGGCAGTGAAGATGGATATTTTCCTCCAGGACAACAGGCAGTTTGTGTTAGGACTCAACATTGATCAAATGGGGTTGGACAGGCATGTCACATGACGCAAGTCTTGCAGTCTTCAGTGACAATAAATTAGAATTTGCGGCACATGCTGAACGATACAGTAGAATAAAAAATGATAAAAATCTTAACAAACCACTGCTACTAGATGCACTAGAGCATGGTGATCCCGATGAAATATATTTCTATGAACGCCCTTGGCTAAAGAAAACTAGACAAGCATATGCTAGACAATGGGGGTTGTTAGCAAAGCCAAGTCCTTACTCTGAAATGAATAAATTGTGGGTAAATCCACCACGCATACGCACAACAACGCATCATCACAGTCATGCGGCATATGCTTATTATACTGGACCTTATGACAACGCAGTTATATTATGTATTGACAGTATTGGTGAATGGGAGACAGCAAGCATATGGAAAGGTGAAGATGGCAAGCTAAAAAAACTATGGAGTCAACTTTATCCAGATAGTATAGGAATTTGGTACAGTGCTATGACACAGCGTATAGGACTTAAACCACAAGAACATGAATATATACTCATGGGTATGTCAGCAATAGGTGACCCAACAAGACTGTATGATCGAATGAAAAAAGATTTCTTCATAAAGTATCCAAAAAAACATCATGGTGCTATTATGAGCAGAAATTGTCATAGAGGTTGTATGGATTGGTTACCTGGATTACACAAACCAAAAGATTATGCAGATATAGCGGCGGCAACACAACGAATATACCAAGAGGTATTCTTAGAATTTTGTCATAAGGCTAGTAAACTTACAAATGAAAAAATAGATAATTTAATAATTGTTGGTGGATGTGCTTTAAACTGTGTTGCTAATCCATTGGCTCTAAAACATTTTAATAACATACATGTGCCTGCAAATCCTGGTGATGCTGGTAGTGCAATTGGTTGTGTACTAGCTCATACAAAAGAATTTTTAGAAATGCCACATGCTTTTTTAGGACATGAAATTAAAGGAGAATACCCAATTGAAAAAATATTACATGAATTACAAACCAACAAAATTACTGCCGTCGCAAGTGGACGGGCTGAGTTTGGTCCTCGGGCTCTTGGCAACCGTAGTATTCTTGCTGATCCCCGTGGAGATAATGTCAAGGAGCGTGTTAACAGCATTAAACAACGTGAATACTTCAGACCTTTTGCACCAGCAATCCTCGAAGAACATGCAGACGAATACTTTGACGGTGTCAAAGGCCCGTTTATGCAATACACCTCGACGTGTAAAAGACCTGATGCGTTTCCAGCAATCGTCCATTATGATAACACATCAAGAGTTCAGACAGTATCTAAAACAGATAATACAGGATTCAGAACACTGTTAGAACGTTGGTATAAACTAACAGGTTGTCCTATGTTACTTAACACTAGCTTAAACATTAAAGGAGAACCACTTGTAAATACACGACAAGATGCAGAACGTTGGTCTAACAAATATGGAGTTGAAGTATGTTTGCCAAATTAATTATATACTTGACATATCCATGGAAACAATATAAACTAATAGAAGAATATGAGTAAATTTTATGTTAGATGTAGTACAGATAAGTTACCATGAGCCATATGCAGATGATAACTTTGAATTATTAAAACTGTTTGCACCTCATGCCAAGCGAATACAGGGTGTGAAAGGTATATTTGAAGCACATCAAGCGGCGGCAGAAATAGCTGAGACACAAAATTTTTATGTAATTGATGCTGATGCTATTATGGATGAACAATTTTCATTTAAGTTTAGACCAAGCAAATTAAAAGAACAATGGCCTGGTGTATACGAAAGTGAGTGTGTATTTGTATGGCGTAGTCAAAATCCTGTGAATGACTTATTGTATGGATATGGTGGAGCAAAGTTATTTCCTAGAAATGCAATGTTAGAAGCAAATAATTGGAACGTAGATATGACAACTACAATAGGCTGTCCATTTGTACCTAAATTTCAGATAAGTAACATTACAGCATTCAATACTGATCCGTTTAATGCTTGGAAAAGTGCGTTTAGAGAATGTACAAAACTAGCAAGTGCAATTATACCAAACCATGATAATACTGATAACGAATATAGATTAAGGGTATGGCAGTCCAGGGGTGCGAATAGAGATTATGGTGAATATGCTATATTAGGAGCCAAACAAGGATCTGATTTTGGATATGAATACAAAGATAAAAAAGATATACTTAATAATATTAACGACTTTGATTGGTTAAAGGAAACATTTGATGAAGTCTCTTCATAGCACAGGTTCACATGTTGAGGGAAAACAATATTTAGAAAACTTGCATTGGATGCATGGATTAGATGAATATTTGATTTATATCAATCATCCAGAACTTGAAATATATAAAAAAATTTACAATGCAATTCTACATGGTAATATATGGAATATCAAAGACATGTTACACAGTGAAATTGATAGAGGTAGAATGGAATTTACTGATGAATTTTTAAATATTTTACTTAGCCACTATACTGGATATGAACATGTTAATCATCGAAAAGTTTTGAGATATATTGCCTATTGTATTAACGATGATTATATTAGAAAAATTAGTAGCTGGAGTATTAAATGGCAATATCGTGCTAATTTAAATGAACACTTTAGTAGAGGACAAATGAAGAGTAAGTGTTGGATGGTAGATAAATTAAAAGATGTATTTCCTGAAACGTATCTAGGTATAATTGTACAATATGGTGGATGGTATGCTACTGTCGCAAAAAGTATTTTTAATCACTTTAAAGTTGCAAAATATTACAATTTAGAAGTTGATCCAGAATGTATTGAAATTGCAGATGATTTCAATTATGAACAGTATCAAAATAAATGGCAGTTTAAAAGTGTACATAAAAACGTTGATGATATTAGATACGACGATAATAATAGTTTTAATATACAAATTAAAAATTTGCAAAATCAAGCAGTTAATGTTAATGTTAAACCAAATTTAATTATAAACACAAGCTGTGAACATATGAATGAAGATTGGTTTAATAATTTACCTCAAGGCATGCTAGTATGTCTGCAAACAAATGATTTTTTTGATCAAGAACAACATATAAATTGTGTTACTGGACTTGAACAAGCAAAAGAAAAATATCCTATGAAAGAAATATTATATGAAGGTGAAATTGAAACTTGGAAATACAATAGGTATATGTTGATTGGTGAAAAGTAAAAATGTTAGATGACTTATCTTTACGTGAATTACAAACTGAAGCCGCAAAAGCATTATCAACTATGGAAGCTTCAAACAACAATATAGCTCAATTTAATAAACTAGCACATCATAATAGTCAACTTTGGTATCGAGCTGTTATTGAATGGTATGTAAATACACATGGGGGTTTGCCTAGTAACACAGGCCCAGCTAAACATGTAAAACTAATAATGGAGAAATAGATGTTATTTGAAAACTCGCAAGATAATTGGGAGATTGACCTTCCAACAAGCATGAACACACTAGGATTAAAAATCAGTGGAGGTGCTGATAGTGCTATAGTTTGTTATATGGTTGCAAAATATGTTACAGAAGAAAGACCTGACATAATTATTCATCCTATTACTGCGGTAGCAAGTACAAAACCGTTTCAACAAATTCATGCTGATAAAGTATTACGTAAAGTTGAATCGATGACAGGAATTAAATTTGCAACACATCAGTACAGGACTATTGACAGTACCACAGTCGAAAACTATATCAATCAACAAGCAGATCTTGTTCGTGATGTGTATGAAAGTCAAGGGTTACAAAAACATTTCTCAGGATTAACTGCTAATCCAACAGCTGAAGACGCTCCTGAACTTTATGATGGTGCTCATGCACTGCCTGGCAGTTACGGTCCCAATGATACTGATAGAAGCAAAAGCATAGAAAAGAAAACAAATACATTCAGACCTCTAATAAATGTTGACAAAAAAGGTGTTGCTGAACACTATACAAGACTGGGCGTATTGGAAGATTTATTTCCTTTAACAAGAAGTTGTGAAGAAGACAACGTTTATACATTTGAAGAACACTGCGGTGACTGCTGGTTTTGCAGAGAACGCAAATGGGGATTTGGAAGATTAGTATAATTGAAACACTCAAAAGTAAAATTGAAGTTAATAAATCAAGTGTTGTTAAGCAATTTAGATCATTAGTAATTAAAGACCCCAACACTTGGCTAAAACATTATCAATCATTATGTGAACTTAATCCACACCTTGTTAAAGTATACAGTATTAATGAACAAGGCACAGAGATTGTGATGGAAAATCTTGGCAAGATTATCACAATAGAAGATTTACTCAAAGATGCAACTTATTTTAACCTAGTAAATAAAAATATACTATGCGATATATTATACGCAATCAATTACAGTTGGGCACAGAGTTTTGCATACAGCAAAACAGTAAAAAAAGAAGGATTCTTTATGAATACTGATGTTACTTTGCATAACATAGTGTTGACACAAAGCCGAAAAATAAAACAGCTAGACCCTGACAGTTATACTTGGATGGACACAATACCAGGTGAGAGTTGGGCGTTTGACTTTAGCGAAAAGTATTATATGACTCAAATTAATTTGATGAGTAAGATACAGAAGTTTAATTATGTACAAGTATCATGATATTAAACAAGTTCATTTAGAAATAACACAACGCTGTCAAGCCTCTTGCCCTATGTGTGATAGAAATCAAAATGGCGGTGCAGACAATCAACATATTACAAATGCTGAACTAAGTTTAGCAGATTGTAAACGTATCTTTACACCTCAATTTATTAAACAACTTGATATAATGTATATGTGTGGTAATCTAGGTGATCCAATAATTGCTAAAGATACACTAGAAGTATTTAAATACTTTAGACAACACAACCCTAAGATGTGGTTGAGTATGAATACAAATGCTGGAGCAAAAAATGAATCCTGGTGGATGGAATTGGCAGACGTATTTGCTGGTTGCGGTGCTGTTATTTTTAGCATTGATGGCTTACGATCTACAAATCACTTATACCGCCAAGGCGTTGTTTGGAACAACGTTGAACGTTCGTTAAAAGCATTTATTAAAGGCGGTGGTAGAGCTCGTTGGGACTACTTGATATTTCAACACAACGAACATCAAGTTGAAGAAGCAGAAGCACTTGCTAAGGAATGGGGCTGTGAAAAATTTATTAAAAAGAAAAGCGGTAGGTTTATTGTAGCAAGCGGACAAGTACAAAAAGATACACATCAAGCACAAAATCGTAAAGGTAAAGAAACCCAGCTTATACAAAAACCAAAACAATCAAACAATCAAAATTTAGCACTGTTAAAACAAAAAGAAATTGAAAAAACCTATGGCAGTATGCGTGAATACTATGACAATTGCGATATTAAATGTAAAGTAGCTGAACAACGTAATATTTTTATTACAGCAGAAGGATTGTTGATGCCTTGCTGTTGGACTGCCGGACGCATGTACAAATGGTGGCACCAGGACTATAGAGTAGAACAAGTATGGGATTTCATTGATAGGGCAGGTGGAAAACAAGGTATTAATGTAATTGAACATGACCTTGAAACTGTAATTAACGGCAGTTTGTTAAAAGATATTGAATCAAGCTGGGATATACAAGGTGTAAAAAACGGCAAGTTAGGTGTATGTAGTATGAAGTGTGGCACAGAGTTTGATCCGTTTGGAGCACAGTTTCAATGATTGAAAGAGTTGAACTAGAGATAAGCAGTGATTGTAAT
>MDTC01218550.1_pt1 | contig 10618 bp, 12 predicted proteins | sample 811181 | NCBI WGS metagenome assembly MDTC01 (sample SAMN05326644, study PRJNA326480) | marine metagenome | isolation source: seawater | place: Pacific Ocean: North | collected 2011 | reverse complement strand
TCCTGAGGATTACCGCCGCACTGTGGAGAAAGACCCTGCTTTGAACCGTCGCTTTCAGAAAGTGCCGATTCAGGAACCATCAATTGAGTTGAGCGTGGACATCCTTCGTGGATTGAAGGAGCGTTATGAGTTGCATCACGGCGTCACCATCACCGATGAGGCGGTGATGGCGGCAACACGCTTGGCGGATCGCTACATCAGTGATCGTTGTTTGCCTGATAAGGCCATCGATTTGATCGATGAAGCAGCGGCTCAACTGAAAATGGATGTGACTTCCAAGCCTCAGGTCGTGGAGGATGCAGAAGCTGATTTACGCCGCGTGGAGTTGGCGGTTCTTGCTGCTGAGCAAGCACCAGAGGCGGAACGGGTTCAGCTCCAGCGCAATCGCCTCGAGGCATCATCGCGACTGAGTGTTTTAAGGGAGCGTTGGCAGGCGGAACGAGAACAGCTTGAGGAGTTGCGAGAGCTGCTTCAAGAAGATGAAGACCTCCGCCATGCCATCGCAGAAGCAGAACGTGACGGAAATTTGGAGGAGGCTGCTCGGCTTCAATTTGACCAGTTGCATCGCGTCCAGCAACGCCGAGCCGATCTCGAACAGTTGCTGAATGAGGCACAGGAGGCGGGATCCGCCTTGTTGAGAGAACAGGTGGAAGCTGCTGATATCGCGGATGTCGTGGCGCGCTGGACTGGGATTCCGATTCAGCGCCTCCTGGCTGGTGAGCGTCAGAAGCTGCTGGAACTTGAGCAGCGTCTCGAAGAGCGGGTCATTGGTCAGCCAGAGGCAGTGCAGGCTGTGGCCGCAGCCATTCGTCGTGCCCGTGCTGGCATGAAAGATCCTCGTCGGCCAGTGGGTTCGTTCCTGTTTTTAGGACCTACGGGAGTAGGCAAGACGGAGCTCGCCAAAGCACTTGGTGCCCTCATGTTTGATGAAGAAGAGGCGCTTGTTCGTCTTGATATGAGTGAGTTCATGGAACGAAATGCAGTGGCGCGCTTGCTTGGGGCTCCTCCTGGTTATGTGGGCTACGAAGAAGGTGGACAGCTCACAGAGGCTGTTCGGCGCCGTCCTTATGCGCTGTTGCTGCTGGATGAAATTGAGAAAGCTCATCCAGATGTGTTCAATGTTTTGCTGCAGGTGCTTGATGACGGTCGGCTTACTGACTCGCAAGGTCGCACGGTGGATTTTCGCCATACCGTGGTGGTAATGACGAGTAATTTGGCCAGCCGGGCGATTCTTGACTCGGCGCGACAAGCCCAGTCGGGGGATGAAGCAGGCGCGGCCCAGGTGCTCAACACCGCAGTAGACGATGCGCTGGCCCATCATTTCAGGCCAGAATTTTTGAATCGGATTGATGAAGTCATTCGCTTCCGACCCCTTGGCGTTGAAGATCTGGAACGAATCGTGCATTTGCAGCTGGCAGAGCTGACCCGTCTGTTAGCTGAACAAGGTCTCGAGTTGCGTGTCGATGATGCGGTGGCTCATGATTTGGCAACCCTGGGTTATGAACCGGAATATGGCGCTAGGCCCCTACGACGAGTGTTACGCCGTCGTGTTGAGAACCCTCTGGCAACTGAGTTGCTTGAAGAGCGGTTCAAGGGATTTCAAGCGGTTCGCGTGTACTCCGGGGGCACCTTGAATGAACCGTTCAGATTTGAAGCTGAGCGTTGAACTGTTAAGCGTCCAGTAGGGTGTTTGTTTGTCGTCATGTGCTTAAGGCACAGGCGTCAGTTCCGGCATCGCAAGATTCGTGACCAGCCCTACTTCCGAGGACACCGAAACAGCTTCCCCGCAAACACCAGCTGAAACAGGCCGGAGGGGTGGATTTTTGGTTGCCACTTTTGAAGAGCTGAAGCTGGTGGTTTGGCCCAGTCGTCAGCAGCTCTTTAGTGAATCCATCGCTGTGATCTTGATGGTGAGCCTTTCAGCTGCGGCCATTTCTGCCCTCAGCCGTTTTTACGGCTGGGGCGCTTCACAAGTGTTCCGTTGAGTTGTTGTTCACGCAGCAGCTCACCTTCGTCCCAATTCTCTGACCGCATCCGTGTCTGACCTCGATACAAACCAGCAGGAAAGCAATCAGGTGCTGGAGCTTCCAGCACCCAACGAGGGAGAGGAGGGAACTCTGGAGTCGATGCCTGCGCGCACCACAGTCGCCCGTTGGTACGCGATCCAGGTCGCGTCGAGCTGTGAGAAAAAAGTCAAAGCCACACTTGAGCAGCGTGCCGTCACCCTTGGTGTGATCAATCGCATTCTTGAAATCGAAATTCCGGAGACTCCGGCGGTGAAGGTCAAGAAAGATGGAAGTCGTCAATCCACAGAGGAGAAAGTATTTCCTGGCTACGTGCTGGTCAGGATGGTGCTTGATGAAGACACAATGATGGCGGTGAGAAGCACTCCAAATGTCATCAATTTTGTTGGTGCTGAAGATCGTCGTGCCACTGGTAAGGCTCGTGGACACATCAAGCCCCGTCCGCTGAGTCGTCAGGAGGTTGATCGTATTTTCAAGCGCGCCGCAGAGAAAAAGACTGTCGTCAAAGTCGATCTGGCCGAGGGTGATCAAATTCTCGTTACTGCAGGTCCGTTCAAAGATTTCCAGGGCGAAGTGATCGAGGTATCCGGAGAACGCAGCAAGCTCAAAGCTTTGCTGTCGATCTTTGGTAGGGAAACACCAGTAGAGCTTGAGTTTTCGCAGATCAGTAAACAGAATTAATGCAGCGGCGGCCGTCTCCCTGCGGAGGGCGGCCTTAGAGATGGTTTTCCATTTCGCCGTATCGGCCCTCGGGTCCGATTATCCGCAGATGTTCAACTCCACTTGCCGATGGCCAAGAAAGTCGTAGCTGTGATCAAGCTGGCCCTTCAGGCCGGCAAAGCCAATCCCGCACCACCGGTGGGCCCTGCCCTCGGTCAGCACGGGGTCAATATCATGGCGTTCTGCAAGGAGTACAACGCTCGCACTCAGGAAAAGGCCGGCTTTGTAATTCCGGTTGAAATTTCGGTTTTTGAAGACCGCAGTTTCACCTTCATTACTAAAACCCCGCCCGCCTCGGTTCTGATTACCAAGGCCGCTGGAATTCAAAAAGGTTCTGGTGAGTCCGCTAAAGGCAGTGTTGGCTCCATCAATCGCTCCCAGCTTGAGGAGATCGCCAAAACCAAGCTTCCCGATCTCAACTGCTCCAGTGTTGAATCGGCGATGCGCATCATCGAAGGTACCGCCCGCAACATGGGTGTTGCCGTTAGCGACTGAACGCACTGCGTTCGTTGTTTGTTCCGTTCACTGATTTCGGGGGAGGCCTCAATGCCGCTTGAACCCCACACCTGTCATGCCAAAACTTTCCAAACGCCTGGCCAGCCTCGTTACCAAAATCGAGGAGCGTGCCTATCAGCCTCTTGAAGCCATTCAGTTGGTGAAAGAGAATGCCAACGCTAAATTTGACGAAACCATGGAGGCGCATGCGCGCCTTGGTATCGATCCCAAATACACCGACCAGCAATTGCGTACAACGGTTGCTCTTCCTCAAGGAACAGGTCAGACAGTTCGGATCGCCGTGATTACCCGCGGTGAAAAAGTTGCTGAGGCCAAGGCCGCCGGTGCTGAACTTTCTGGTGATGAGGACCTTGTTGAGGCCATCTCCAAGGGCGAAATGAATTTCGACCTTCTGATTGCGACCCCGGACATGATGCCGAAGGTTGCCAAGTTGGGTCGTGTTCTTGGTCCACGTGGCCTTATGCCAAATCCAAAAGCCGGAACGGTCACTACCGACTTGGCGTCTGCAATTCAGGAATTCAAAGCGGGCAAGCTTGAATTTCGTGCAGACCGCACCGGAATTGTTCACGTTCGCTTTGGCAAAGCAAGTTTTACTGCTGAGGCCTTGCTGGAGAACCTCAAAACGCTACAGGAAACAATCGATCGCAATAAGCCAAGTGGCGCCAAAGGTCGTTACTGGAAAAGCCTTTTCGTCACTTCCACGATGGGGCCTTCGGTGGAAGTTGATGTTGCTTTGCTCCAAGACATCGAGCAAGAAGCCTGAGCTCGGTGATGTACATTTAAGAGCTGGCTAAAGCCAGCTTTCGGGCACGCGCCCGGCCTTAGACAGCAGGTTGTTTCATCTCAACATTGTTGAGCAAGTTTCATTAAGTCCTGCCGAGGAAAACGCGACGATTTTTTCCGATTGGATTGGATCGACACGCGGCCTCGTCTCCTTTTGGAGGACTGAATAGGTCGCGTGTCCAGCTTGTTCCTCCGATCTAATCCCTATGGGCCGCACTCTGGAGAGCAAGCAACAGATCGTCGAGGAGCTTAAGCAGCTTCTTGGCGAGGCCGAAATGACATTGGTTCTGGACTACCAGGGCCTCTCCACCAAGGAAATGACTGACCTGCGGACTCGTCTGCAGGCCAGCAACGGTGTTTGCAAGGTGACTAAAAACACCTTGATGCGCCGGGCCATTGATGGAGACAGTGTCTGGTCAAGCCTCGACTCTCTTTTAAGCGGAACCAATGCGTTCATCCTGATTAAGGGTGATATCGGCGGTGCTGTTAAGGCCGTTCAAGCCTTTCAGAAAGAGATTAAAAAATCCGAGACCAAGGGCGGCCTTTTCGAAGGCAGGCTTCTTTCTCAGGATGAGATCAAAGCGATTGGGGAACTTCCTACCAAGGAAGTGCTCATTGCCCAGATCGCTGGTGCCATCAATGCAGTCACCACCAAGGTTGCTGTGGGTATCAACGAGGTTCCCTCCGGTCTTGCAAGAGCGCTCAAGCAGCACGCCGATAGCGGCGAAAGCTGATCGTCTTCGACTTCACTTTATTTACCTGATCTGTTGCTGATTCCCAATCATGTCTGCAAAAACCGACGAAATTCTTGAATCACTAAAAACGCTCTCACTGCTTGAAGCTTCCGAGCTTGTTAAGCAGATCGAAGACGCGTTTGGTGTTTCTGCTGCTGCATCTGCTGGTGTAGTTATGGCCGCTCCTGGCGCTGCTGGCGGCGGCGGCGAGGCGGCTGAAGAGAAGACCGAATTTGATGTTGTGCTGGAAAGCTTCGAGGCTGCAGCCAAGATCAAAGTTCTCAAAGCCGTTCGTGAAGCCACAGGCCTCGGCCTTGGCGATGCAAAGGCCATGGTCGAAGCTGCTCCTAAGGCCATCAAGGAAGGCATTTCCAAGGATGACGCTGAAGCCTTGAAAAAGGCTATCGAGGAGGTTGGAGGCAAGGTCACGATCAAGTGATCTTTTGAAGTCCCTTCTCTTAAGCAAGGGCTTCATTCCTGCAACCCTTTTGAGCCGGTTCTCTGAACCGGCTTTTTTATGCGAACCAAAGGAATCCTTGGGACAAAAAAAATTCCTCGCCTAAGGCAAGGAATTTTTAAAGCATTCAGGAGTCTGTCCTTGTTTCGACCCTGAAGAGGCGCATACACTCCTCACTCGCTGAATGTAAGAACTTTTGCTTAGTTCACGTGCCTCAGGTTTCCGCTCCCTCAACTGTCCTCAGCCGCTGATCAAGGACGGAATGGAATGACCTTGAGGGGGATGGGCCCCTTACCCGAAAAGGCTGAAGGGGGTCTTGGTGGCATTCCTGACTGGGCAAGAGACGACATCAGAACAGTTCGATTCGGGCGCTTTGAGCTTTTTGCAATCAGCTGATTGAGAGAGTCACGATTGGCGAAATACACGTGACTTAATGTTCGCCCCTGATACGCACGACGTTCGAGTTTCCAGCCTGGCTCCAGTGTGAGTTTGACGAAGGCATCTTTGTTTCGTCTGGCCCGCCTAGCCCTGGCAACCACGACAGCGGTGCTCCGGTTGGGGTCCATTGCCTGAAGTTCCAACCCACTGCGCCCTTGACGCAGGCGCAATCGAACAGATTTCTGCGTATCTTCACCGGCGGTGCGAAGGGAATAACCGTTGCTATCGAGATAACGGCTGCAAATTCCTGTGAAATCAAATGTGTTCAGCGATGGTTGAACAAGTCCATCGGCACGATCTTTCCAGCAAAGAGGTCTGGCTTTGATCTGCTCGAGCACCAATAGTTTCCAACCATCACGTCCAACGGCTCGCGCCAGGACTGCAAACTGTTCTTGTTTGAGTGGCTTGCTATCGAATATGGAGCGGGCCCAACCTGGCAGCGCTGAAACACTGGACCCCAATAAAAGTGCAGTTCCGGTCAGAAGAAGCCGCCGGAGGTAGGTTCGCCGCATAAACGGTGACTCCAAAATGGAGAACATCGATCTGTTGTAACGAACTTTCGGTGGTGGAATCAATGGCTGATGGTCGTGGACGCGTCGTAGCGGCAGCGACGGATGGCGCCTGCAGCGGGAATCCTGGCCCAGGTGGATGGGGTGCATTAATTCGTTTTGAGGATGGAAGTGTCGAGGAATTCGGTGGTGCGGATCCTGACACCACAAACAACCGCATGGAGTTGCAAGCGGCGCTTGCCACCTTGCAGCGACTGGCCGAGTTGCCACTTCATCCTGATCTCACCCTTCGTACAGACAGCAAATATTTAATTGATGGACTCGGCAGTTGGATGTCAGGTTGGAAGCGCAAGGGCTGGCGCACTGCGGCAGGTAAGCCAGTGCTCAACAAAGATCTTTGGCAGGCGTTGGACCTCGCTCGGCTCGAAGATGTCCCGCTCCGTTATGTGAAAGGACATAGCGGAGACCCTGATAACGACAGGGTTGATCAAATTGCTGTGGCCTATTCGAAGGGGCGGCAACAGACAATTTCTACACCCGCTGCACGTTCTCAGCCGTTGGAAGATTCGGCGCCTATGTCCTTGCAGAAGCTTCTCACTCGCCTGGAATTGGCCGATCGCTTGGCTTCGGGAGGGTACGCCTTGACTGCAGTGGAGTTGGCCCGGCTGGTGGAGCAGCCACTCAATCGTTTATCTGAACGTCAAGGTTCTTGGCGTTGGCGTGACTGGATGGTGGAGCCCATGGAGAATGATCGCTGGAGGTTGCGTCGCGACCCGACAGGATCGATTGAGACCTAGGAGCCCAGATGGCTGATGCGTCATCCCCCGGGGTGTTGTCCACCGCCGGTTTTTATCGGCAATGGCTTGGTCCTCAGTTGGCTCGGGATGAGGGGGGGGATGCAGAACAGCTCAGCCGGGCGGCATTGCAGGCTCTTTCTCAGGTGAGCATTCGTCGGAATTGGCCTGGGATCTCTTCCGTACTCGCTGGCATTGCAACAGAGCTACAGCGTCGGGATCTCCGCCTTGAACAAGTTCTGTTTGGCTGTCGATTCAGCAATCCAGTGGGTCTGGCGGCCGGATTCGATAAAAACGGAGTTGCGGCTGGCGTTTGGGATTGCTTTGGGTTCGGGTTCGCCGAAGTAGGGACGGTCACTTGGCATCGTCAACCAGGCAACCCGAAGCCTCGTCTGTTTCGTCTTGCTGCTGAACGGGCTGCCCTCAATCGAATGGGTTTCAACAACAACGGTGCTGAGGAGATGCAACGCACCCTTGAAAGGCAGATCTTGCCGCCGCCAGGGCATCGCCCTGCTGTGCTTGGTATCAATTTTGGCAAGTCAATATTGACTCCCCTGGAGCAGGCACCTGATGACTATGCCGATTCATTGGAATGTCTTGCTCCTTGGGCGGACTATGCCGTGATCAATGTGAGTTCTCCCAATACACCTGGTTTGCGAGATCTTCAGGATTCATCTCAATTGCGGCGGTTAGTCGAGCGGCTGCGCAGGCTGCCAAGTTGCCCTCCACTTCTGGTGAAGATCGCTCCCGACTTAGAGGACGACGCCATTGATGGCATCGCTCGGCTGGCCTACGAGGAAGGTTTAGCTGGTGTCATCGCCGTCAATACCAGTTTGAATCGCCTGGGTTTGGAGCAGAGGCTTATCGCGCAGACCGGACGAACTCTCGCTGAAGAGGCTGGTGGGCTCAGCGGTGATCCTCTTCGCTATCGAGCTTTGGAGGTGATTCGACGACTTCGCGCCAGTGCAGGGCCGGCATTGCCGTTAATTGGAGTAGGGGGAATTTCATCTGCGGAAGCGGCCTGGGAACGCATTACCGCTGGTGCCTCCCTTGTTCAGCTTTATACCGGTTGGATTTTCGAAGGCCCCGATTTGGTGCCCCGCATTCTTGAGGGTTTGATCAGTCAGATGGATCTCCATGGCTTCACTCATCTGACTGAAGCCATTGGAAGCGGCGCGACCTGGAAGTAGCCGATACTGTTCAGCGGAGCCTTTGATGTGAGCTAGGAGCGGAATTGGAGCTGGCCGTACTACGTGATCGCTTCCCAGCTTTAGATGGTGTGCTGGTTCAGGCCACAGGCTTAGTGACGCGACGTCGTGTCGTGCTAGCCGCTGATGATCGTGTTTTGACTTTGTCTTGGTGGGCTCGGGGCGAGCGGCGTTTGATCCATTCCGATCTTCCCCCTGATCTCTGCCAGAAAGGATTGCCACTCCAACGGCAGGTGCTGGCAGAGATGGTTGCTGATCTCCTGTTGGAGCAGAACATTTCTCCTTTTTCTGTGGAGTTGGAGCTCTTACTGCCTCTGCAGAGTTGCCATTGGCGACTGCTTGAGGGTGCTGCAGGTCTTGATGATCTGACCTCCCTTCGTGCCCTGTCGCCCGACCTGGCCTGGCCGCTGCCTTGGCAGGAGTCTTATCTCGCGTTGACGGGGCTCGATGAAAGGGGCATGACGATCGTCGTAGGGGCTGATCGGTTGATGCTCCAGGCCTGGATCGATACGGTGGCTTTGGCAGATATCAGCCTGCGCCAAGCGGAGTGGCTTCTGATTGCTGCTTGGCGAGCACTGCAGACTCGCAACGAATCACTCCAGGGAGAGTGGGTTTGGTTGATTGAGCATCAGGGCGATTGGCGCCTTGTGTTGTTATGCGATGGTCTGCCTGAACTGGATGTTCCGTTGAAAGCGAAGCAGCTGATGTCGTTGCGAGAAGAGGTTTTGCTTCTTCTGGAGGCCTGGGATCAGAGGCTTGGTCAGGTTGACGGCAGACGCAGCTGGTGGATTACAGCTGGACCGAGCTGGCAGGGATGTTGGGCTCAGGGTCATGTTGTGGATCTCCATGGACCGCTTGTCTCAGATGGAGAGCTGTCTTTGCTTCAGCTGGCGATGGAGGCTCCCTCGGAGAACGCGAAATGAGTGGACGTTTCAGGGCTCCGGTTGATTTGCTCCGTGAGCGCCGCATCGAATTGGGTTTGCCCGCTCAGCCGGCCCCTTTTGTTCCTGCTCGCCTTTTGGTGAGACAAGGTGCCCTGCTTGGTGGAGCAGTGATTTTGATTTGTTTTGCTTTAACTGCACTCGTAAGGTGGATGGGAGGGCAGCAACAGCAGCAATTGGAGTCACTGGCTTCGATTGAACAACGCCTCACTTCGTCGGAAACACAGTTGCAGAGGCTGCGGACTCAGACTTCTGCCCTGAATCAGGACAGCCTCAAGATCGCCAAGCAGCTGGTGGCTTTCCCGGGCGGCTCTCCCTTGCTGGAGCAACTCAGTCGCGTCACACCTGCAGGCGTTCAATTGCAGGAGTTGTCTGTGGGAGAAACACAAATCAACCTATTGGGACGGATACAGATTGAGGGGCCTCCAGGTCCTTTGGAACGGATTAATGCCTTGATGCTTTCCCTTGAACAACTCTCCATTACGGGTGAACAAGGGGTCAAAGTGATGAAAGTGACGCGTGAAGAAGGGGATTCCCCCTTCGTGACCTTCAGCGTGGAGTGGGCTTTAAATACGAGGACCCGCCTATCCCTGATTGAGCTAGAGGAACTTGGAGCAACTGGCTTGGCTGAGCGTTCTCGGTTGCTTCAGCAGCGTGGGGTGCGCTTGTGACGAATCTGAGCGGCACTTCGAGTCCCTTGCAAAAGGCTTTGACCCGTCAACGGTTGTTGGTAGGAGCCCCATTGCTTTTTGGAGTGCTGATTGGCGCCGGACTCTTCGCGATTTTCGGATTGCCTGATTGGTTGGCCTCAAACCAAAGGACTCTTCGGATTGCTGAGCTCAACTCTCAGAAGCAGTCTCTTCCGTTGATTGAGAACCAGGTAAGGCAAGCGGAACAAAATCTTTTGGCGGCTCAGCAACAGCAAGATCTGGTGGTGAGCCTGGTCGCGGGTCGAGGAAAAATCCAGACCTTTCTCACTCAGTTAAGTCGTGCATCGGCTGAGAGTGGCGTGGTGATCGAACGTTACGAACCGGTTTCTGTTGCGACTGCTTCAATAGATAGCTCCGAAAACTCAACGAAAAGCACAGACGAGGGAGGTTCGGAAAAGGACAAAGCAGCTTTGGACTTGGAGGGGTATGAAAAAAGTGCAGTGCTGCTTCAGGTGAAAGGGCCTTATGAGGGTGTTCATCAGTTTCTGCGCGAGATGGAGCAACTGGAACTCCTGGTTCAGCCCAGTGATCTTGAGCTCACAGCAGTCAGCTCGCCGGTGGACGATGAGGGGGCCGCCGTGGGACCAGCGCTAACTGAGCTCAAGCTCAGGCTGAGTTTTTTCGACAAATCGTCCGAGGCTGATCAGTCCAAAACAGCACCAACGTCTACATCTCAACCGCCTTTCTGAAGCGTTGAATTGCTTTCTTTCAAGGCTGGCTCTTCGGGTTATGGCTCGATACCATCCGCCCATACCTTTTGTGATCCAGGCCTGGGCATGCCCTC
>MDTC01177195.1_pt1 | contig 10618 bp, 8 predicted proteins | sample 811181 | NCBI WGS metagenome assembly MDTC01 (sample SAMN05326644, study PRJNA326480) | marine metagenome | isolation source: seawater | place: Pacific Ocean: North | collected 2011 | reverse complement strand
GTAACTACCTTCTTTTAAAGGGGCCGCCTTGGTTTGAGCTTTCTCAATTTTTCGACCTAACGGTGGCTTTGGATGTTTGCCGCGAAACTCTTCAATCCCGGCTTATCGCCCGATGGGTCAATCATGGTTTGTCTGAGGTTGACGCGCGCGCACGTGCCTTAGGCAATGACATGGTGAATGTTACTTGTGTTCTGGAAAATTCGCTTACAGCGGATTATAAACTAAGACCGAACATATAGTTTCGTTTTACATCCAAGAAAAACCAAATCGGTTCTTTGGAAGCATTTTCATTAGTTTATTTTGTTCGGCTACTGGCTGCTAGAATGAAGTTACCTCATGGGTGTTTCTGCCACCGCCACGACTTTCAATAGATTTGGCATTTCACTTTCCTGCCCAAAGCGGCGCCCATAAAATATGCCCTTTTTCATCGCCAATGAGCACGTGTGACAAAGAGGCTGTTACCGCAATGGCTGTCACCTCAATACCCGTTGCGCCTCTCAAAACGATTGCATCCTTACTCTCGTCAAGTTCGGCTAATAGCACTGTGCCGTCCCTAAAGCCTGTAAAAACTGCATTTTCCCCAGACAGAGCGCTTACACAGGTTGCTATTTGTTTGCCGCCATGAGCCACGCAAACGGGTGAACGGTCCAACGGACCATGCGTGCCATCAAATGGCCAGCAGATCGCTTCGTCGGCCCCAGATGTGGCAAGATAGGGGGTATCACCAATCCAAGCAAAGCTCTTTATTTTTGCAGGATATCCTGCCACCGCCAAGTCACCTTTGTCACGTAGACGCCATCCGTGGAGCGCCTTTTCCTGCATGGCTGTAACAACGTACTTTCCATCTGGACTGAAGGTCACAGCGCCATGAAAACCTTTCCAAACCAATTTTGATGATTTCCACCGACGCTCGCGGCGCTCCCACAGTGTTACGCCGCCATAATGCGCCACGGCCAAACGTTTGCCTTTTGCATCAAAGGCTATTCCTCCCACCGTGCTAACATGCTCTAGAAATGTGGCTTTTGGTTGCCCCTTTGACCAAACATGTGCTGTTCGGCCCGATGAACAGGCATAATGATCAGGGCTTGCGGCAACGCAATCAACCCATTTGGTGCCGAAGCTAGCCAGTTCCTTAATGCTGCCGTCAGGCGAAATACGAAGGAACCGACCATCATCTCCGCCGGTTACAATATGATCTCCATCAGCTGCCATACAAAGAACTACGCCTGTATGCGCCTGTGTCACAGTGTGCGGCAGGCCGGGACGGAAAAACCGTATAGTCCCATCTCCAAACCCTACAGCAATGCAATCCGGTAGGGAAACCGCTCCTGTCACGGGTGCTTCGAGCTCAAGGCGCATGCCTCTGCGCTCTAGCTCTGTCTCTTCGAACCTTTGGCTAGGCTGCTGACGGGGCGGTAAATCCGAAATTACACCGTCTTGCAAGCTTCAAACCCTTCCCTCAGCCCCATATTTTCAACATTTCGGCCGATGAAGACGACGCGCGAGCTGCGCGGTTTGCCCTTTGGCCAAGCCCCCATTGGCGATCCGTCCATCAGCATATGAACCCCTTGAAAAACATAGCGTTCCTCGTGGCCTTCGAAGTCAAGGATGCCTTTCGATCTTAAAATATCTTGGCCACGCGTTTGTAAAAGTTGTCCGAACCAGGTTTGGAATTTATCAAAGTCAAGCTTAGTATCAGAAACAAAAGAGACACTAGTGATATCATCGTCGTGGTCGTGATCGTGGTCAGAATCGAGGAAGTCTGGTTCCACCTCAAGCACACGGTCCAAGCTGAACGCATTTAGTCCGACAACTTCTTCAAGCGGTGCCGCACAACGCGCAGTTCTGATGATTTTAGCGTAAGGGTTGATTTTACGGATGCGCGCCTCAACACTTTCAAGGTTGTTGACATCGATAAGATCGGTCTTGTTCAACAAGACAACATCCGCGAATGCGACTTGCTCTTCAGCCTCGTGATGCTCGCCCAATTGTGTATCAAGGTGCACCGCATCTGCTACCGTGACAATTGCATCCAATTTGGTACGGTCGGCGACTTCTTGATCAACGAAGAACGTCTGAGCAACAGGGGCGGGATCTGCAAGGCCGGTTGTTTCGACAATGATTGCGTCAAGCTGGTCTGCACGCTTCATCAGACCGCCGAGAATGCGAATTAAGTCACCACGCACAGTACAGCAAATACAGCCATTATTCATTTCAAAAACTTCTTCATCAGCATCGACAACCAGATCATTGTCGATACCTTCCTCTCCAAATTCATTCACGATCACGGCGTATTTCTTGCCGTGACGTTCAGTGAGGATGCGGTTCAATAGGGTGGTCTTTCCGGCACCAAGAAAACCTGTCAATACCGTTACTGGCACTTGTGAAGATTGTTCCATGATTTTTCCTTTCAATGGGCTGGAATGCGGGCGGGCGTACTCACAGGTCGGCAGCTGGCATTTCTTTTATCAGTTTGTAATCTATGAATGTCGCAATGCCGCTAACAGACTGCATAAATTCCGGTATGTAAAAGACCGACAGCCTGCATAAGATGTGCGTCTTGGCCTTTTATTCACCGCATTTTGCTCCTGATTGAAATTGCGCTTGACCTTATCTAACAGATTCTTTATCTGACAAAAATGTTATAACATTACATTTTAGTAAGGTTCAAAATGGTTGTCGAAACGTCGGTTTTATCAATTTGTCTCACCTGCCGTGATGGTAATGAGGCCCTAACCAAAACGAGGGGAGGAGCCCGACTTGCGCAGGCGGTGTTGGATCGGATTGATGCCAAAAAGGTGTTTGAGCTCAGAGGCGTGCGCTGCATGAGCCAATGCAAGCGCCCCTGCATTGCGTCCTTGAGCGCCCGAGAGTGTTTCACATATGTGTTTGGTGACCTCGATCCTGACCGAGCTGACCATGTTGATGCGTTGTTGGAATTTGTGTCGCTATACAACGCAGCCACAGAAGGCTTTCTGAAACGTGAAGACCGTCCAGAAGCTCTTAGGGCAAGCATACTTGGACGCTTTCCACCGATTGATAGCAACTCACCGCTTGTGACTTATCTTACCCCAGAATATGCAGTATAAACGTGGCTCCGGTCAAAGTGCTGGACTGCTCTAAAACATAAAGGCATATGTGCAATGAAAGATATAGCAAACGATGTCGTTACGCTCGGAGCGGATCAAAGTGTGTCTGCCACAAGCAAAAAAGCGATCACGGCGGTGAGCCTTTCGGCACAGAGCGCCAGTTGGTCCGTGCCTAGAAGTCGCAAGACGATCCTTCATCCAATTAGCTTCGACTTGGCGCCCGGGCGGGTCCTTGGTGTTGTGGGGCCCAATGGGGCAGGTAAATCGACACTTCTCAGATTGCTATACCGCTACCACCCTCCCACTACTGGTACTGTGAAAGTTGATGGCACGGACATTTGGTCGATATCCGCGCGTGATGTTGCCTGCACCATAGCAGCAGTTTTACAAGAGCAGCCTACAGATTTTGCGCTAACCGTACGCGAGATCATCGCGCTTGGGCGCATCCCGCATCGCAGAGGCTTTGGTGGGGCAAGTGGGGCACATGATGCACAAATTGTGCAGTTTGCCTTGGAGCGCCTATGCCTTCTAGAATTTGCGGATCGGCAATTGGGCACTTTATCCGGTGGTGAGCGGCAGCGTGTGATGGTTGCCCGCGCTCTCGCGCAGGAGCCCAGTGTGCTGATCCTCGATGAGCTGACCAATCACCTCGATATTCGCCACCAGCTTGAAGTCATTGAGCTAATCCGAGACCTACCGCTGACGATTGTAACCTCTTTGCATGATCTTAATTTGGTGGCTGGTGTTTGCGATGATGTTCTTCTTTTGAAAGCTGGCCGGTCGCTTGGCTTTGGACCACCGTCTGAGGTGCTGTCCGAGCAGGCGTTGGCCCACGCTTTTGATGTAAGCGCACGCCGCGAACGGCTTGCGCCGAGCGATACCGATTACTTCACCTTCCACCTATCGAACAAAGGAATACCATATGAAGAAGTTTCTTCTATCCCCCATCGCTATCTTTCTAAGTATGGGGGTGGCCTCGGCTGAGACCACCGTGCAAAGCTGCAACCGGGCAGTGACTTTCGACGCAGCTCCAGAGCGGGCCATTTCCAATGATGTAAATCTAACTGAGATGATGCTGGTGCTTGGCCTTGCAGATCGCATGGTTGGCTATACCGGCATCTCGGGTTGGAAAACGCTCGATGAAGAGATGCGCGCAGGCGTTGAAGAACTGCCTGAGCTGTCCGAAAAATACCCTTCCAAAGAGGTGTTGGTCGGAGCGGATGCAGACTTTTTCTTTGCGGGTTGGAACTATGGCATGAAGGTCGGCGGCGAGGTCACCCCGGAGACACTAGAACCATTTGGCATTCAGGTGTACGAGCTGACCGAAAGCTGCACCCACATCATGCAGAAGGACAAAGCCAGCATCGAAGACATGTATAGCGACCTGTTAAATTTGGGGCGCATATTTGGTGTCGAAGATAAAGCAAACACACTTGTTCAGGGCTATCGCGCGGAACTCGCCGAGTTCACTAACAACCTTGAAACCGGTGCCCCCTTGCGGGTCTTTGTTTATGACAGTGGTGAGGATGCACCTTTTACCGCCGGGCTATACGCTATGCCAACGGCGCTTATCGAAGCCGCAGGTGGTGTAAATGTCATGGATAACTTTAATAAAAGTTGGGGCAGCGTCACTTGGGAAGAGGTTGTCGAGCGCAATCCCGAAGTGATCGTCATCGTCAACTACGGCAATGTGACAGCCGAGCAGAAGCGTGATTTCATGATGTCGAACCCAGCCTTTGCAGACCTTGACGCTGTCAAAAACGACCGCTTCGTGACCTTGGAATATGTTGAAGCAACCCCGGGACCACGCAACATCCGGGCAATCAAGACCCTTGCGAACGCCTTTTGGGGCCAGTAGCCGAATGAGTGAGATCACAGGTCCCCAATCTTCAAGCAACCGCAGCAGAGGCGTTATCCCGCTTGTGCTTGGCGGCGTGGCGATACTTGTGGTCTCACTGTCCATCGCGATCTCAGTTGGAGCCGTTCCAGTGTCTACAAGCACGGTCTGGGGCGTGCTGATTGGTAAACTGTCACCGGATCTTATCGAACAGACTTGGAGCAAAGGGCGCCAGGCTATTGTCTGGGACATCCGATTTCCCCGCGCGCTGCTGGCGATGATGGTAGGCGCAGGATTGGCGATTGTCGGCGCGAGCCTTCAGGCCGTTACCCGTAACCCGCTGGCCGATCCGCATCTTTTGGGTATTTCCTCTGGTGGGGCCTTTGGAGCGATCCTCGCACTTCTTCACACGGGATTGTTCATCGGTCTGTTGACGGTTCCGCTTCTGGCCTTTTTGGGGGCGCTATTTGCAACCACCCTAGTGCTTGGTGTGTCACGCTTTGCAGATGCTGCAAGTGCAGACCGTTTGGTGCTAGCAGGTGTCGCCGTATCGTTTATCATCATGGCTGGCGCAAATGTCTTAATCTTTCTGGGTGACCCTCGTGCAACCCACACAGTAGTTTTCTGGATGCTTGGTGGATTGGGCCTCGCACAGTGGAACCAGCTTATCTATCCGTTGGTTATTTTGATCGCCTGCGGTGCTTGGCTCTTTAGCCAAGCCGGCGCGCTTAACGCAATGACGGTCGGCGATGAAACCGCTTCTACGCTTGGTATCCCGGTTGCTCGGTTTCGCCTAAGTGTCTTTGTCGTAGGTGCGCTGATCACTGGTGTGATGGTTGCCTTCTCAGGCATCATAGGGTTCATTGGTCTGATGGTTCCGCATATCGTGCGGATGCTGGTAGGAGGAGATTACCTTAGGGTTTTACCTGTTTCCGCTTTGGTTGGGGCAATCCTTCTGCTTTGGGCCGATATCGCTGCCCGTACAGTTATGGCCCCCGAAGATATGCCCATCGGGATCATCACTGGCTTAGTCGGTGGCGTATTTTTTGTATGGCTTTTGGGTCGGCGTGGGTCAGCGTAATCAAAGCGCCTGATACGCTCACAGTTTTAAATCTCTCTGTGCAAGTTTGCCCATCACTTTATCCGTCGAATTTAATCCCGCCGTAACAAACACTCTGCGATCCATCTCAATATTGCGCTACAGCCTCGTGCCAATCTCGTTCGCCATAATTGAGGTTTGCTTCATCATCAGAGCGAACAGGTCATTTCATTTTTTTGAATTAAACTGTATAAGAGATAGCATTGCAAAAGGAACTTAAATTGGGTCAAAAAGGAGCTCAAAGGGTTGTGAAACAACCGTCAAGCGCAACATTCATATCCTTTTAAAGATTAGCCTGATCTTGCCAGTCAGACTCAAGTTTTTTTGCTGTGCCTCAGACAAAGGAACGTACTGATAAAAAGCAGCTCTCGCTAGGCCACTTGAACCTTTGCCTCGAACAGAAAAGCTGACAGCGCCCTCTCAAGTTCCGCAACAGAGGATTGCTGGCTTTTGGACAGGTTCACGGTAACGCGCATTCCTCGAGAGCCTCCGGCAACAACTTCGACCAGTGGGTTTGCGACCTTAAGTTCATCCTGCAGCAGTTCCATGACCCTTTGTTTAGCCGCATCACAGCGCAAGCTTGGTTTGAAAATCTTGCCGACAGTGGTCAGGGGAATGGTGTCTATGGTTTCAATGATTTTTGGCCAAGCAGGGCGCTCGTCAATTGAGCTTTGCGCATGCTGGTGCAGCTCTTCAATGCTGACGTTGGCATCCGGTAGCAGTTCGACAAAGCACATGGGAAGCTCGCCAGCATAGGCGTCGGGTATTCCAACAGCTGCAGCAAGCGCAACTTCTGGGTGCGTAGCCATCGCGTTTTCAATCATGGCTGGATCAATATTATGGCCGCTGCGAATGATAAGATCTTTTGAACGGCCTGCCACGTAGATACGGCCTTGGGCGTCTTTGTATCCCAGATCGCCTGAGTTTAACCGGCCAGCATCGATAGTGCCTTCATTGTGTTCCGGGTCGCGGTAACCGGGCGTAATGTGATCTCCTAAGATTGTAATCACGCCGATCTCGTCGGTAGTGCACGGCTCGCCCAAACTTCCGTCCTCGTTCAAATGTAATACTTCGACCTTGGTGTAGGGCAACGCCCACCCAACAGAGCCCACCGAACCTGGGCCAGATAATGGATCAATGCTGACAAGTCCGGACGATTCTGTCATTCCAAGTATTTCATGCAGATGGCATCCGGTTACCTCCCTGAAACGTGTCCCAACGGCAGGGGGCAGTAAGGCGGCGCCTGTCAATCCGGTTCGCAGAGCGCTGATGTCGTTGTCACCCACGGGCTCTTGCAATACCGCGCCAATTGCAGTTGGAACGCCGCCAACCACAGTCACCTTATGCTGTGCAACAAGCCTCCAGAACCCTTTCACAATCGCAGGATTACGCAATCCGCCAGGCGACATGACGACCAGTTCAACCCCAGCCATAAAAGCGCTTAGGCCCGCAACAATAGTTCCGGCGACATGAAACAGTGGCAGTGTTGCCGTCAATATGTCGTCAGATGTGTATCCACACATAGCCGCACCGCCAAACGCTGAGACAAGCTGACTGCGATGCGTGTGTGCAACAAGTTTTGGCACACCGGTGGTTCCGCCGGTATGAAAATAGGCCGCGATATCGTCGCCGCCACGCGGTTCACCAAATATTAGGTGATCATCCGGCTGTTTGGCCAAGGCTTTTCCAAAATCAACGATGCCATCTTCGTCTGGGGTTCCTGGGGGTGAAACACGAACCAGCACCAAGCCGGGAATCTGGTCGCGCAATTCCAGCGCTTTTTCCCAGATGTCCAATTGTGGATGCGGTCCAAGGGCGACCAGAATTTTTGCACCCGAAGCCTTGATCAATTCGGCAATGCTTTCAGGTTGCAAAAGAAAGTTGACTGGAACGGCGTAACCGGCTGTTTCTGCGGCCCACAGCGTTGCATGGGTTTCTATCAAAGACGGCAGCATATAGGCGACGCCCGGTGCAGGGCCGCCCAACGCAGAAAACGCATTCGCAGCGCGTCGGATCATTCCCAACAACTGAGCATAATCCACGCGGCGTGGCTGCTCGTCTTGGGCTCCGGTCATCAGCATTGTGATAGCAGTTGAGGTAGGGTGCTGTGCGGCACTGGCAATGAATACATCTAGGATACTGCGCTCTGGCAAACGTTGATCAAGCGTCATCTCGGTTTCAAAGCGCTCAAGATCATCACGTGTTCGAATTGTATAGTCTTTAAAATTAGCCATCTATCTCACTCCCGTTCGTGGTTTGGGTTTAAGGGTTTGTCTGTCAACTTGCAAAACAATCCAGCGCAGTTTCTAGGCACTTTTTTCTTTGTTGGCACCCTTAGTGCCCGCTGATTGCGCCTAGGATGATCAGCATTATGAAAAAGAACCAGAGCTTGTCTCTTTCAAGTTCAATCTTGTTCAGCACGCCATGACATAGGCATTTCGTTAAATATGAATATCGCATTTGCGACGTTAGTCTCTTACGTATTTGGCCCGCGGATCAAGATGGGCGTGAATACTCTTTGGTGCATTATAATGGCTTGGTCGTCTATAATTACTCGAAGTCAATCAATGGAACAATGTATTTAGCCTAGATTGCAAGTCTTGTCTTGGTCCCTTTGCGGCCATCAACATGCCTTCTTAAGAAATTTCAAAAAAATTCGCGGAATGAGTTCAGGAAGCAGGATAGGTTTTAGGTATCAATTTTTATTTGCATGAATAAAGCCTCCGCAAATGTGTGGAAAATTGACTCAGGCTGCCAGCAGCTTGCATATGATCTAGACACTTTCACACCATCTTTGAGGCATTTTGATACTATACCTGTGTCCATGTATGATTTGATTATAAGCGGTTCACCATGCGGTTTGACAGGACGGTAGTACCGGCTTTACAAATCGTGGCGTAATTACAAATTTACAAAGTGTGTTTGGAAAGTTGGTGATAAAAGACCATTTTAACGATAGTTGAAGTCTTATTGTGCAATATCGAGAAATTTTGAAATCTGCACAATAGCATCTAAATAAGGCAATCAATGACACAAGATAGACTTGAGAGTTTGGAGTCCCATGTAGCACATCTGGATAAAACCGTTGAAGAACTTTCAGATATTGTCAACAAACAACAAACGCAAATTAATCGACTAACGCGAATGATCGAAATGTTGTTTGAGCGTGAGAGGCAGGACGCAGAAATAGCCGCCGATAAGCCACCGCCGCATTGGTGAATTTCACCACTTGCGGATCGAACTGCGAAGGCGCGGCGCACAATGAAAGGTCGTAACAACTAGAGCGGTTTTAAGCAGGTAATTATTTAAAAATACGTGACCTGTCTGGCGTCAGTGATTATTGGATAGATTTAGGTATTTTTGTAAAATTTGAAGCATCGAAGGTGTCTGCCACCAGATTAGCTCGCACCATAAAGCGAACAATATTTAAGCACTACTCGAAGTAGAGCGGGGCTAAAGACTGTTAATATGTTTGTAGACAGTATTGCGAGAAACCCCTAAACGCCGTGCTACTAGACTGACATTACCACCTGTTTCGTTCCAGCATCTTTGGATCATTATGCAGGTTTCCTCACGCACAGGAGAGCCGATACAATTTGGACACGGCTTTACGCCATCTTCGATAAAGGAATTCAACGCCTCTTGAATTTCTTGTCTTATCACTTTCCCGTTTGAAACGGACACTGCTTGCTTGATTGTCTTTTTTAGTTGAGTAAAGTTGCCTGGCCATCTTTCGGCCTTTAGAATTTTTAAAGCGGCGGGCGACAGAATATGCTCAGACGAGTTAGAGTTTAAAATAGCCAAGGCTACTTTTTCGAAATCTGTCCTTTGCGACAAGTTGGGGGCTGTGAGGCGTCGACCACCGATCGCATTGGCAAAGCGCTTGGAAAACTCAGCACTTTCTTCCCAATCTAGCGGACCGGAAAACAACCAACCGCGTATAAAAGGGCGCTCTTCCAGTTGAAATTCATCATCTTCATAGTTGATTGCTGCGGCAATCACCTTTTGAATTTCAATTTTTAAAGTATGCGCATTTTTGAAAAGCACGGCCCCGCCGCGCGCCAAAGAAAGCTTTCCTTTCGTTGCGGCATGAGTGTCCCTATCAAAAAACGAAATCCTACCGTTCTCACCAAATAGATAAGCCTCAAAGTTGTCGACTGTAAGCAGATGGCAATCAATGATCGTAAGTGCAATGTCGCCGAATGCTTGCTTGTTCACTTCCCGCGCAATTTCTGTTTTTCCTGTGCTGTGTTTGCCAACAATTGTAATTGGCAGGCCAAGCGCCATAGCACGCGCTGCGGCGGCAATTTCTTTAACCAAAACCTCGTCTTCAAAGGTGCATATTAGTTTGGTTTGCGTTCTTTTCTTATGTAGTTCTGTAGAACTTGACCGGTTAGTAAGACCAAGTGGTCGGGCCTCGCCCTTGTCGATGATAAGATCACCCTCAACGTTAATCACCCGGCGGCTTATGGGCTGTTTGGCCCTCATAAATACAACTGCGCCCATACGGTCTCTAATTGAGATGATGTCGTTTGACCTGACCTGATCTACTATGTCGAAGAATTGTACTGCGAAAACCTCTCCAAAATGCTG
>MDTC01167253.1_pt1 | contig 10618 bp, 10 predicted proteins | sample 811181 | NCBI WGS metagenome assembly MDTC01 (sample SAMN05326644, study PRJNA326480) | marine metagenome | isolation source: seawater | place: Pacific Ocean: North | collected 2011 | reverse complement strand
TTTATGATGATGTAGATTTACCATTTGGAAAATTAAGAATTAGAAAAAAAGGATCGGCCGGCACTCATAATGGGGTTAAATCAATTGTTAATTCATTAAATTCAGATTCCTTTAAAAGAATTCGTTTTGGTATTGGTCCTAAGCAAAAAAATTATTCAATGAACGATTATGTGCTTGGTAAGTTTACTATTGACGAAGATTTAGTTGTAAAAAATGTTTTAGAAAAAGTAACAGATGCTGTAGAAAGTATTGTTCGTGATGGTATAGATAAAACAATGAATAGATTTAATGTATTATGATAACTGTGTTTTAGGAGGTTTTGTTTTGAGTAAATTATATGAAGGATTGTTTATTTTTCCAGAGTCATTAAATGAGGATTCTTTAGAAAAATCAATTGATACTGTAAAAAGTGAAATAGAAAATTTAGGAGGTTCTCTTGAGAAATCTGTTAAAATGGGTAAAAAATATTTTACTCGCCAATTAAACAAAGAAAAAAGTGGACATTATGTAGTATTAGTTTTTAACATTGAAGGTTCAAAGATTGATTCTTTTAAAGCAAGATTGAAGCTTTCAACAAATGTTTTTAGATATCAATTTACTGCACTAAGTGAAATTAATCCAGAAACAGCAGAGGCGTAAAAAAAATGGCAAGTTTTAATAAAGTTTTACTATTAGGTAATTTAACAAGAGATCCTGAGTTACGTCATACTCCATCAGGTTCACCTGTAGCGGATTTTGCTTTAGCTGTAAGCGAGGTATTTAAAAATAAAGTAGGAGAGACAGTTGAGCAAACTTGTTTTGCAGATATTGTTGTTTGGGGAAGACAGGCTGAAACTTGTGATGAATATTTAAAAAAAGGTTCGCCCGTATTTATAGAGGGTAAATTACAATTTGAACAATGGGAAACAAAGCAAGGTGAAAAAAGAAATAAATTAAAAGTTAGAGCAGATAGAGTACAGTTTTTAGGAAGCTCTAATTCTCCATCAGATAATAATAATGATGATGATAATGCAGAGATACCACCTTTTTAATTAAAAGTAAACTAAGGGATTAAATTATGCCGCGTAAAGATCAAGATGAATATAGAAGTGATCCAGAGTTACTCAAAGGAGTAAAGGATTTTGATTATAAAGATGCCGAACTTCTTAAGAAGTTTATGACCGATAGAGGAAAAATTGTACCAGGAAGATTAACTGGAACAAATGCTTTACAGCAAAGACGATTAAAAAAAGCCATTAGACGAGCAAGGATAATGGGATTAGTTCGCTAAGGAGATTTTTAAAATGACAAAAGAAGTATTACTTATTGAGCAAGTTGATGGATTAGGCATAGAGGGAGATATTGTAAAAGTATCAAATGGATATGCAAGAAACTATCTTTTGCCAAATGGATATGCCTCTGAAGTAACAGAAGGATTACGAAGAAAAGTTGAGAAAAAAAGAGTTGCAAGAATTGAGCAATTAAAAAAAGATCAAGTTATTGCAAAAGAAGTTTGTAAAAAAATAGAAGATATTAATTTAGAAATTAAAGTAAAAACTGGTCAAAATGAAAAAATGTTTGGCTCTGTTGGTGCTTTACAAATTATTAATGAATTAAAACAAAAAGAAATTGAAATTGAGAAAAATAATATAAATCTTTCTTCTCCTATGAATGAACTTGGAGATCATGAAGTAACTATTAAGCTTCATCCAGAAATTAAAGCAGTTTTAAAAATTAAGATTGTTGCAGAAAAATAATGTCTAATGGTGCAACATCTTTAAAAATTTTACCAAATAGTTTAGAGGCAGAAAAAGGCATATTAGGTTCAATTCTTCTAGATGCAGAAGGCTCAATTGACAAATGTTTATCAAATAATTTATGCCCAGATGCATTCTTTGATTCAAGACATAAGATTCTTTTTGAATCTCTTTTAGAAATGGATAAAGAAAATTTAACCATGGATGCAGTTACTATAAAGAATTGGTTAGATGATAGAGATTTATTAGAGAAAATTGGCGGTGAAAATTATTTGCTTATTCTTCAAGATAGTACAATTGTTCCAAGTCACGTGATAACCTATTCTAATATTGTTATGGATAAATTTATGTGTCGGAGACTCATAAAAAAATCAACTGAAGCAATTGATTCCGCTTATAATAGTAATGAAGACGCCTCTTTACTTGTTGATAAGGCTCAAGAAGCTTTGTTTAACCTAAATTATGATTCAGAAAATAATATTATTCCATGGAAAGATTCAATAAAAACAGCATTCTCAGATATTGAAAATATGGATCCTAATAACAAGATTACCGGTGTAAACACAGGATATTATGAGTTAAATAAAAGATTAGGTGGATTTCAAAAAACAGATATGATTGTCATAGCTGCAAGACCTGGTATGGGAAAAACTTCATTAGCATTAAATTTAGTTGAACATGCTGCTTTAGGTGATCCAAAGTTAAATATTTCTCCAATTTCGGTTGCAGTTTTTAGTCTTGAGATGTCCAGAGAGCAACTCGCTAAAAGAATGTTGTTTTCTAAAGCTAAAGTAGACCCTAAGTTTTTAAAAACTGACGGTGAGTTGTCTCCAAATCATCACGAAAGATTAACTTCAGCGGTTTCTAAATTACAAAAAGCAAATATATATATTGATGACACACCGGCTTTAGATGTTAATCAGCTTAGATCAAAAGCACGAAGATTAAAGAAAAGGTATAAAACTGAATTAATTGTGATTGATTATTTACAACTACTTAATTGCTATGAATTTTCCAGAGATGGAAGACAGAGGGAAACAATGGCTATTTCTGGAGCAATAAAAGCTTTGGCAAAAGAACTAAATGTTCCAATAATTGTTTTAAGCCAATTGAGTAGAGCTTCAGAAGGAAGATCAGAAAATAAACCAAAATTATCTGATTTACGTGATTCTGGTGCCATTGAACAAGATGCTGATATTGTGATGCTTCTGTATAGAAGTAAATATTATGAACCTGAATCTAATGAGGATAAAGCTATTTTAGATATTGCAAAATATAGACATGGTTCTACAGGACCAATCTCACTAACGTTTATAGATAAGTATACTAGATTTGAAAATTATACATCAGAGGAAGAAAATTATTCTATAAGTTACAATAAGGATAATGATGATTAATAAAATAATATTTTTATGTTTAACTTTTTTATCTTTTTCACAATTTGCATTTAGTAATTTTATAAAAGAAGTCAGAGTTATAGATATTGATAATAAAATAATAAATAATGGTCAGATATTATCTTATTCTCAGATATCCAAAGGGGATAAAGTTGAAAATAAAAATATACTTATAGGTAAAATTACAAAAGATACGGACATGATCAGTAAGTCCGGAAAGTTTTCATATGTAAATTCAAGCTTGATAGAAGATAATGATGGATTTGTGGTAGTTTATCAAATAAAGCCTAAATATCGATTAAGAAAATTAATTATTAATGGTGCAAAAAAAATTAGTAATAAAAAAATAAAAGAAAAAAGTAATCTTAATTTAGGAAGTTATGTTGATGAAGTTGATTTTGAAAATTCTATATTAAATATTAAAAATGCTTACAAAGAATATTGGTTTCCATATGTTGATGTAGAATGGGAATCAAAATTAAATTCTGATTTAGGAATAGTTGATTTATACTTAAACATATTTGAGGGTAAAAAAATATCTATTGAAAAGATTGATTTTAATGGGAACTATCTAATTGGAACTAAAGAGCTAAAAAAAATTATTTTGCAAAAAGAAAAAAACTTCTTGAGTATTATTACTGACGCTGGAATGTTTTATCCTGAAAATATTGAGTCTGATCTGAAGAGAATTAAATCATATTATTTAGATAAAGGTTTTCTTGACGTTGATATATCATTACCAAAAATTGATGAAACAAATCCATTATCTACAAAAATAACTTATTTTATTGATGAAGGAAGACATTACAAAGTTAGATCATATAAAATTGTTGGTATTAAGTCATTCGAAACTGAAGAATTAAATAAAAGAATTAATCTAATATCGGGAGATGAAGCGTCACGATATAAAATCGATTCCGGTACAGAGTCAATAAGAGCTTTTTATGGTAATCGTGGATATATCAATACAAATGTAAAGGTTGATTATAACACTAATCCTAGTTCAGGAGACATTGATATCACTTATAGTGTAGATGAAGGAAAAAAAAGTATTATTTCAGATGTAATAATTACTGGAAATAAACGTACACTTGATAAAGTAATAAGAAGAGAGTTGGTTGTTATTCCTGGCGAAGAGTTTAATAGAAGTAGACTTATCGCATCGCGGAATAGATTATTAAATTTAAATTATTTTAAAAAGGTTGATATCACACCAAAACCCTCTGAAATTGAAAATTTTCATGATATAATTATTGATCTTGAGGAAAAACCCACCGGTCAATTTAATGCTGGTATTGGTATGTCTAGTGTAGATTCGTTAATTGGTTATGTTGATATATCTCAAGGCAATTTCAAATATGATTCATGGCCTCCAATTGGAGGCGGTCAAAAATTTCAGGTAAGAATTCAGGCAGGTAGCCAAAGAAATGATTTAGAGTTTTCTTTTTCTGAACCCTGGTTTATGGATAGAAAATTATCATTTGGAATTAATGCATATCATAGAGAATCTAGATATTTCTCGGAGGTTTACGATCAATTAAACGATGGAGTAAGATTTTCATTTGGCCAACCTTTATCAAGAGATTTAAGGCATTCTTTATCTTACAAGATTGAACAGTATGAGGTAAAAAATGCAGATTCTGCACCGCAATTCATTCAAGATGAGGAGGCGCAAGGAAAAAGATTATCCAGTGGAGTAGAATATTTGTTAACCTATGATACAAGAAATAAGTCCTTTGGTGCCACTCGCGGAAACAAAACTATTTTTTCACCATATTTAAATGGAGGTCTTTTTGGAGGCGATACAGATTTATATGGTTTAAAGTTAAGAACAACGCATTTCACTTCACTAGTTTGGGATATGGTATTTGTATCAAGATTACAAATTGAGTCAGTTGATAGTTATAATAATATGAATAGTATTCCAATTTTTGATAAATTATTTTTAGGTGGAACTTATAATTTACGTGGTTATGATTTTCGGGATATTGGGCCAAGACAAATTGATTCGTCAACAGGACAAATTACTTCAAATGAATCAATTGGAGGGTTGACTTCAGCATTTGCCTCAACAGAATTAACTTTCCCGTTATGGAATAGAGTAAGAGGCGCTCTATTTTATGATTGGGGAATTGTTAATGAGAAATCATGGGATTTTAATACAGCTTTATTTAACGATAATATCGGCATTGGCTTAAGATTAGAACTTCCAGGATTCCCTTTACAATTAGATTATGGATGGCCAATAAACTTTAATGAGGTGGAGCGAGGAGAATCAGGGAAGCCGAAATTTAATTTTTTAATGGGATATTCGTACTAATTCTTTATCAAATTAATAAATTCAGTTTCGTTTAATATTTTTATATTTAATTTTTTTGCTTTTTGAAGTTTTGAACCTGCAGATTCGCCAACAATTAGATAATCGACTTTTTTTGAAATACTCGAGCTAATTCTTCCACCTTTCGATTCAATAATTTCTGATGCATCATTTCTAGAATAAGTTGATAAAGATCCAGTAATAACAAAAATTAAATTTTTAAACTTATTATCTTGTTCTTCAAATTCTATTTCAAATTTAATACCATGATGCTTTAAGTATCTAATTAATAATTGATTATCAGAATTTGATAAAAATGTTTTTATTGACTCAGCAACTATTGGTCCAACATCGTCAATCTTTTCAAGTTCATCAGAAGTTGCATTGGTTATGTTGTCAATATTTTGATAATAATTAGAAATAGTTTCAGAGGCTGTTTTTCCAACATGAGGAATGCCTAAAGCATATAGAACTCTTCCAAAAGGAATTTTTTTACTCGCTTGAATACTATTTAATAAGTTTTTGGCTGATTTTACACCAAAGCGTTCAAGATTTACCAAATCATCAAGTTTTAGCTGATAAATATCAGAGGGAATTTGAATTAGTTTTTTTTCAACAAGTTGCTCTACAACAGATTCTCCAAGTCCAGATATATCCATTCCTTTTCTACTTGCAAAATGTAGGATCCAATTTTTTAACCTTGATGGACATCTTTTATTGATACATTTTATTGCTACTTCATTGTCATTTTTTTGAACAGGTAAGATGCATTCCGAACAAGGAAAATCTGGAAATTGATATTTCTTAGTTTTTGTAGTTCTTTTTTCTAAGATTACTTTTTTAACAATTGGAATAATTTCGCCTGCTTTTTCTATTACCACATAGTCACCAATTCTTATATCTTTCCTAATTATTTCGTCATAATTATGCAAAGTCGCTCTTTTAACAATAGTGCCAGCTAACTGAACAGGTTTTAGTTCAGCTACTGGTGTTAATACACCAGTTCTTCCAACTTGAATTGTTATAGTATTTAATTTAGTTATCGCTTGTTCCGATTCATATTTATAAGCAACTGCCCATCTTGGACTTTTAGATGTACTTCCTAAAATATTATGATCTGATAAATCATTTACTTTTATTACAGCTCCATCTATTTCGAATGGGAATTTTTTTGATAAATTTTGAAGCTCATCAAGGTTTTGTAGTAATAAATCAAAATTATTTGTTTGCTCAAAATACGGAGAAATCTTGATTCCATATTTTTTTAATTTCTTCAATAATTCATAATGAGTTTCAATTTTATTTAATGAATTATAACCAAGGTTATAAAAAATGGCATCCAATGGTCTTGATGCGACTTCTTTTGGATCAAGAAGTTTTAGAGAACCCGCACATGCATTTCTAGGGTTAGCAAATGGCTCCTTTCCTTCATTTATTCTGTTTTTATTTAATTCTTCAAACTTATTTTTATCAAGATAAATTTCTCCTCTTACCTCTAATACATCAGGAGGATTAGTTCCTGATAATTTTAAAGGTATTGATTTGATAGTTTTAATATTTGCAGTTACATCATCTCCAAGAATTCCATCACCTCTTGTTACTGCATATTTAAGTAAACCATTTTCATATCTTATTGAAATAGCTACACCATCTATTTTTGGTTCAATTATATAATTACATTCTTTTTTGTTTAATAATTTTTTTACTCTTTCATCAAATTTTATCAATTCATCTTTATTATAAGTATTTGATAGACTTTGCATCGGAATTGAATGTTTAATATTTTCAAATTCATTAATAGGTTCTCCTCCAACTCTTTGTGTTGGAGATGTATTTGATTTGAATTGAGGATATTTACTTTCAAGATGCGACAATTTTACAAGTAAATCATCAAATTCTCTATCTGATATTTCAGGTTTAGCATCAACATAATATAATTTGTTATGTCTATTTATCTCTTCACATAAGCTTTCTATAACCTTTTTTGGATTATAATTTTTAACCATAGTTTACTATATCTTATAAGCCATATCATGGTCAATATGAGTAAAATATTATTTGATGAGAAAGTTATTAGGTTGTTTCATTGATAAAAACACGATAATGTTTTTTTATGTTTTAAAGGAGTATGATGAATAGAGCAATATCTGGAATACAACCATCAGGAAAATTACATATTGGTAATTATTTTGGTATGATGAAGCCTGCGATTGAGATGCAAAAGGAATATGAGACCTTTTTATTTGTTGCTGATTATCATGCGTTAACAACTGTTCAAGATCCTAAAATTTTAAAAAGTTTGACTAAAGATGCTGTACTTGATTTTTTAGCTTGCGGAATTAACCCTGAATATACTTGTTTATATAGACAAAGTGATGTTCCTCAGGTCCATGAATTGTCATGGTTTTTATCTGTTTTAACCCCAATGGGGCTTCTTGAAAGGTGCCATTCATATAAAGATAAAGTTGCTAAGGGTTTAGACGCAACTCATGGTTTATTTTCATACCCAATTTTGATGGCTGCTGATATTTTATCGATTGAGGCATCATTTGTTCCTGTTGGAAAAGATCAAAAACAGCACGTTGAAGTTACTCGTGATTTAGCGACTAAATTCAATCATATTTTCGGAGAAGTTTTTCAATTACCCAATCCTTTAATAAATGATCATGTAGCTTCAATCTCAGGTATAGATGGTCAAAAAATGTCTAAATCTTATAATAATACAATAGAAATTTTTGAGGATGAAAAAGTTTTAAAGAAAAAAATTATGAAAATTGTTACTGACAGTAAAAATCTTGAGGATCAAAAAAATCCAGACGAGTGTAATATATTTTCTTTATACAAACTTTTTGCAAACGACGTAGAGCAAAAGGAACTTGCTAAGACATATCTTGCAGGCGGGATGGGGTATGGTTTTGCAAAAAATGAATTATTTCAAAAAGTTTCAAAATATTTTGAATCGATACGGGAAAAAAGAATAGCGTTAGAAACAGATGATGATTATATTGAAGATATTTTAAAGAATGGAGCGAAAAAAGTTTCCGTGATTGCTGATAATGTTTTGAATAATGTAAAAAGTGCGATTGGATTATAAAAAAGATGAACGAAGAGCCAAGCTTAGTCCAAAATGATTATAATATTTCATTAGAAATTTTTGAGGGTCCATTAGATCTCCTTCTTTATTTAATTAAAAAAGAAGAAGTAGATATCCACGATATCCCAATTGAGAAAATAACAAATCAATATTTAGAATATCTTAACTTAATGAAAATTTTAGATTTAAATATTGCAGGTGATTTCATCGTAATGTCATCAACTTTAATGTTAATCAAAAGTAGAATGCTTTTACCTTCTCCCGAACGAAACGAAGAAGAAGAAGAGGATCCAAGATGGGATTTAGTACAACAATTAGTTGAATATAAAAAATTTAAAGATGTTGCAGGCCATTTAGAAGAATTAGAAAATAAAATGGACGATATTTTTATTCGAGAAAGCGATTATGCCCAACTAGGTGCTCCAATTAATGTCGACATTAAAGACGCTAATGTTTTTGATTTGTTAACCGCTCTGAGTAATGCCCTCGATAATGTAAAAGAAGAGGATTTGATTGAAATTTTTTCTGAAGAACATACAGTTTCCCAAAAAATTAATTTTGTTAGAGAGTCGTTACGTATAACTCAAAAATTAAGTATAACAGACTTATTTTGCGGAATGACCTCTAGAAATGAAATTATTTGCACTTTTTTAGCAGTTTTAGAGCTCATGAAATCAAATGAAATTTTCGCAATACAAGATTATTCATTTGGCTCAATAGTTATAAAAAATGTTAAAAAAACAAAAAATTTGAATGAGGTAAATGATGAATAAGGATATTGAAATTCTTCCAGAAGTGAAACAAATAATAGGATCATTGTTATTTGCCTCAAAAGAACCATTAAGTTTAACTCAAATGAAAAAAGCAATTAATGAGACGGGAAATATTTTAAGCGGAGTATATAAGCAGTATACTAAAGTTAATGAACAGCAAATAGAAGATTCACTAAAGTTGCTTGAAGATGAATTATCTTCCAGTAATTTAGGAATTGAGCTGTCTAAAGTTGCTGGCGGCTATAGATTTCAAAATAATCTACTTTGTGGTCCGTTTGTTAGATCGTTATTAGAAAAAAATAAAACAATGAAATTATCTAAACCAGCTTTAGAAACACTTGCTATCATTGCATATCGTCAACCATGTTTGCGATCGGACATTGAAAACGTTAGAGGTGTTTCAGTCGATGCTGTGATAAGAAAATTGATTGAAATGCAGTTAGTTAAGATTGTTAAAAGAAGTGATTTACCAGGTAAGCCATGGTTATTTGGCACAACATCTAGATTTTTAGAACATTTTGGTATAAACTCAATTGATGACTTACCTAATAGTAGGGAATTAAAGAAGGTCGTTTCTGAAAATTGTAAAACTGGAGAAGAAACATGAGTCTTGATAAGCTTAGACATCAAATAGATAATTTAGATGAAAAGATTGTAAGATTATTAAACGAAAGAATTAAGATTGTTCAGAAAATTGGAAAAACTAAAAAAAATTCCGGTGACGAAATATATGTTCCAGCAAGAGAAAGAGCTGTTTTTGAAAAAATTACAAAATTAAATGATGGACCGCTTCCAGATGAATCAGCACATGCAATCTACAGAGAAATAATGTCAGCTGCACTTGCATTAGAAACTGACATGAAGATATCTTACTTAGGTCCAGAAGCAACATTTACTCATCAGGCTGCAAGAAGCAAATTTGGTGCTAGCGTCGAATATGTTCCTGCTGGAACAATAAGCGATGTTTTTTATAGTGTTCAAAATCGATCAGCTGATTATGGTGTTGTTCCAATTGAAAATTCAACTGAAGGAGCTGTTACTCATACATTCGATCAGTTTGCTAAAATGCCTTTAAAAATCTGCGCTGAAATTTACCTGCCTATTTCATTAATGTTATTATCAAATTATAATTTGAAAGATTTAAAGGTCATATACAGCAAGCAAGAAGTATTTGGTCAATGTAGAAATTGGATTGAAAAACATGTACCTAATGTCGAACTGGTATCAGTTGAAAGCACCACAAAGGCTGTTACTTTGGCTATCAGAGAAGAAAATTCCGCATCTATTGCAGGAATTTCAGC
>MDTC01067189.1_pt1 | contig 10618 bp, 7 predicted proteins | sample 811181 | NCBI WGS metagenome assembly MDTC01 (sample SAMN05326644, study PRJNA326480) | marine metagenome | isolation source: seawater | place: Pacific Ocean: North | collected 2011 | reverse complement strand
TTTTTATATTTTTTACATTTTTAGGCATTAATTCTTTCATAAATTTTTTAGCTTTTTGATAAGCTTCATTGCCATCAATATAAACATTTTTAGTATCATTATCGTAAGTGTCTCTTAATGTTCTTTTTATTACATCACCTTCTTCATACACCAAAGAAGGTGCATTAGAATTTAATGCTTTTTCACCTATTTCTTCCCACGTTTTGAGAGTATTTTGAAAATCCTTTTCTATTTCATTTTTTGTTTTATTAGCTCCTGCAGTTCTGACTATAACGCCCATACTTTTTGGAATTTCAATCTGGTTTAAGATCCCTCTTATTTTTTGCCGGTCAGATGAATTAAAAATTTTTCTAGATATCCCCCCACCTTTTGGAGTATTAGGCATTAAGACCATGTATTTACCTGCTAGTGAAATAAAAGTTGTTAACGCTGCCCCTTTTTGACCTCGTTCTTCTTTAATTACTTGAATTAGTATTACTTGCCCTGGTTTTATAACTTCTTGAATTTTATATCTTTTTAAACCATAAGAATTTTTCAGTTCTTCTCTGTAATTTTTTTTAACATCTTCTTCATTTTTAATTAAATTTTTTTCCTCTCCGTTGGAGTCGCTTACTTTATCGTTTTGGTTATCTATATGTTTTTCAACGGGTAAATCGTCTAAAGCTTTATTTTTAAGATTTTCTCTAATCTTTTCCTCAGCGTCTTTGATTTTTTCTTTATCTTCTGCGGGGACTTGGTAATAATCTGACTGAATGTCATTAAAAGCTAAAAAACCGTGTCTTATTCTACCAAAGTTAACAAAAGCCGCTTGTAAAGAAGGTTCTACTCTACTAATTGTTCCAAGATAAATATTGTTTTTAAAATTTAGCTTATTTTTATCTTCAAATTCATATTCCTCAATAGAGGAGTTAGATTTAAGAACGATTCGTGTTTCATTTGGATGCGATGCATCAATGTATAAATTTTTTTCCATTTTAATTGAATTCCTTTAAGAGTGTTAAATTTTGTAATTTTGATTTTTGCCATAGGTGAATAATATACAATTTTTATCGCAAATGCACTCATTATAAGTTTATAATGCCCTAAGATAGCCAGATTTAATGCTTCTAAATCACAGTGATGCTAAGATTTGTAAATTTTACTATTAAATTTTTTATAATATTTTCTATAGCTTGTTTATTTTTTATTTTTTCTACGCTTTGGTATTTTTCAATCGGATTACCAGATTATAAGAAATTATCTAACTATCAGCCTCCAATTTCAAGTAGAGTTTATTCAAATAACGGAAAATTGATTGCTGAATATGCTTTAGAAAAAAGATTATTCATACCTTATGAGTCAATACCAAAAAAAGTGATAAATTCTTTTTTATCAGCTGAAGATAAAAATTTCTTTAATCATCCTGGAATTGACGCAAAAGGAATAATTAGAGCAGTTATAAATAATCTTAAAAATATCAGTTCAAATAAAAGACTCGAAGGTGCATCTACTATTACTCAACAAGTAGCTAAAAATTTTCTTTTAACTAATGAGGTTTCATTAAATAGAAAAATTAAAGAAGCAATATTAGCTTTTAGAATTGAAAAAGCTTATTCTAAAGAAAGAATTTTAGAACTATATCTTAATCAAATATATTTAGGGCAAGGAACTTACGGAATAGCAGCAGCAAGTTTAGAATATTTTGATAAATCTGTAAAAGATTTAACATATTTAGAGTCAGCATTGTTGGCTGCTTTACCAAAAGCACCTAGCAAGTATAATCCTTTTAAATATTATGATGAAGCTATATTTAGAAGAAATTTAGTTTTACAAAATCTGGAGGAGAATAATTACATAAATAATGAAGAATTAAAAAATTTTAAAAAAACTCCAATCAATTTAAAAAAAAGAAAAATAGAAATATTAAATGAAGCTAATTCTTATACTGAAGAAGTTAGAAGATCTATTAAAGATAAGTATGGTTTTAAAAAAGTTTATTCTGAGGGTTTATCAATACGAACACCATTAGACATTAATTATCAAATTCATGCAATTAATTCTCTAAGAAATGGTATTGAGTCTTATGACAAAAGAAAAGGGTGGAGAGGACCCATTACCAATAAGTTTAAAGATACAAATTGGGAAAAAAGAATAAAAAATTTTAAAATAGATCCAACATTAAATTGGCATAAAGCAGAAATTAAAGAAATTAGTAATGAAGGTATCAAGTTTAAAACAATTAAGGGTTTAAATGGAAGTATCTTTTCAAGAAATTTTTCATGGGTATTAAAAAATAAAAAAACAATTTCTGATATTTTCGATGTTGGTGATATTATTTTTGTTAAGAAAAAAAAAAATATTTGGGAACTAAAACAATACCCAGAAGTCAATGGAGCAATAGTAGTTTTAAATCCTTTTACTGGTGACGTAAAAGCGTTAGTCGGTGGATTTAATTTTAAATCAAGTGAATTTAATAGAGCTACTCAAGCCAAAAGACAACCTGGATCAGCTTTTAAACCAATTGTATATGCTGCTGCATTAGAAAATGGATATTCACCAAATTCAATTGTGCTTGATGCACCGTTTGTTGAAAGTCAAGGAGTGGGCTTAAAAAATTGGAAACCAGAGAACTACGGTAAGAAATTTTATGGACCATCTACTTTAAGAAAAGGAATAGAATATTCTAGAAACTTGATGACTGTAAGAATCGCCAAAACTCTTGGATTAAAAAAAATTTTAGATTTATCTAATAAATTAGAAATTTACGAAGATATTCCTGAATTATTATCAGTCTCGCTTGGGTCTGCCGAAACATCATTAATAAATTTAACCTCAGCTTATGCATCATTTGTTAATGGAGGTAAAAAAGTTCAACCAAATTTAATTAGTAGAATTCAAGATAGAAGAGGAAAAACTATCTTTAAATTAAATAACAAAAAATGTATCGGTTGTGATAAATATTCAAATAAATCTGAAAATTATCCAATTATTCAATATGAAGAAAAAAAAGTATTTTCTGAAGAAACTGCCTATCAAATTACATCAATACTTGAAGGCGCAGTAAAAAGAGGTACGGCAAAAAAACTAAGGGACTTAAAAGTTCCATTAGCAGGAAAAACTGGAACAACTAATAACAATTTTGATGCATGGTTTATTGGCTACACATCTAATTTAGTAATTGGAGTATACGTAGGTTTTGATACACCTAAAACATTAGGTCGTTATGAAACAGGTTCTAAAGCTGCTTTACCAATATTTAAGAATTTTATTAAAAATGCTTTGTATAAAGAAGATTTTAGTGAATTTAAAATACCCGAAGGAATTTATTTTACATCTTTAAATTATGACACTGGATTAAAATCTACATTAAATGAGAAAAATACTATTATAGAAGCATTAAAATCTAGAGATATTAACAATATCGATAATAACGAATTAATTTCTATTAATACTTATGATAAGTTAATTAAATATAGACAATTTTATTAATGCAAAATTTTGAAAATAAATTAGTTAAAGCAGAGAAAACCTTAAATAATATTAGGGGGTATCTTTGATAATAATAAAATTAAAGAAAAATTAAAAGATTTAGAAAAAACTCTTTTAAGTGAAAATTTTTGGAAAGATAAATCAAAAGTAAAAAAAACTATTAAAGATAAAAAAATTTACGAAGATATTGTCACGTCATATCAAAGTTCATTTGAAGAAATAAAAAATTTAAAAGACTTATATATGTTAGCTTCTGATGAAAAAGACGAAGAAACACTTCTAGACTGTGATAATAAAATTAAATATCTATTAAATAAAATAAAAAAAAATGAAATCAATTGTTTTCTTTCTGGTGAAAATGATCATTTTGATATTTACCTAGAAATTCATGCTGGTGCAGGAGGTACAGAAAGCCAGGATTGGGCTGACATGTTAAGAAGAATGTATCTTAAATGGTTTGAAAAAAAAAAATTTAAATATGAAATAATAAGTGAGCATAAAGGTGAAGAGGCTGGAATAAAATCTTCAACATTAAAAGTTAACGGTGATTATCTCTACGGTTTAATGAAAGGTGAGTCGGGTGTTCATAGATTGGTTAGAATATCTCCTTTCGATAGTGGTGCAAGAAGACACACAAGTTTCGCAAGTATTTGGGTATACCCTGCTATAGAAGATAATATTAATATTACAATCGACGAAAAAGATTTAAGAATTGACACTTACAGATCAAGCGGAGCAGGTGGTCAACACGTTAATACTACAGACAGTGCTGTAAGGATAACACATATTCCAACTAAAATAGTTGTTCAGTGTCAAAATGAAAGATCTCAGCATAAAAATAAAGAAACTTGTTTCAAAATGCTTAAAGCAAGACTTTATGAACATGAAATGCAAAAAAAAGAGGAGGAAAATCAAAAAGAATTGAGTTCTAAAACAGACATAGGGTGGGGACATCAGATTAGATCTTATGTACTACAACCATATCAACTTGTTAAAGATTTAAGAAATAAAGTTGAAAATACTAATCCAACTGAAGTTTTAAACGGTAATATTGATGAATTTATTGAAGAAGGAATTATTAATAAATGATAAAAAATTTTTTACTATATTTAATTTTAATATTTTTCTTATTATTAGGTTCTTCTTTAGCAATTTTATCAACAATTGGATTTCAAACAGATAAATTTAATAGGATTATTACTGATAAAATAGATCAGGAAAATAAAGAAATTTCAATAAAGTTAGAAAAAATAAAGTTTAAATTTGATTTTAGGAATTTAAGTTTGTTTTTAGAAACTAGTAACCCTGAATTGATTTATCAAAATCTGAATATACCACTAGAAAACATAAAAGCTTATTTAGATTTTGAGTCACTGATAAAATCTAAATCAAAGATTAAAAAAATAAATATATCTTCAAAAGAGATTGATATTGCTCAATTAAAAAAGATTATTGTTAAAACAAAACCCTCAAACTTAAATAGTTTGATAATAAATAAGGTTGAAAAAGGAAAATTATTCACATCTATCGAGCTATTTTTGGACGAAAAGTTTAATATAAATAATTTTATTGCAAAAGGTAAAGTAAGTAAAATGAAAGCAAATTTCAGTAATGATCTTATTTTGGATAAGGTAAATTTTAATTTTTTTATTGATACTTCAGACATATTAATTAATAATGCAGAAGGTGCAATAGATGGAATTTTAATAAAAGAAGCCAACCTACAAATTAATAAAGATAATTACATTAGCGTAAAGTCTGAATTTTTCACAGAAATAGATTTAAAGAAAAAGAATATATTAGATTATTTAAAATATTTAAAGAATACAGAATTTTTTAATCAAGAAGATGTGCAACTAAAAGCTAACTTAAATCATAATTTAAATATTATTTTTGACGATACATTTAAAGTTAAAAAGTATCATTACAACAATAAGGGCAGTATTAAAAAGCTAAATATTAGCTTTAAAGATTCATTTAAAAATAATTTTCAAAAAGACCCCATTAAAAATTTAGCCTTAAAAGATTCAAATTTTACATTTGTATACAATTCAGACAAAAAGAAACAAGTTAACCTAAATGGAAATTATCAAATTAATAATGATGATTTTCAAAGTTATTTTTTTCAGAGTAATTTTTTTAAGGATATAAATATAAAACTAGATTTTGATTTTACTAAAAAGATAAGTTTTGACATTATTAATTACGAAAAAAATGAAAATGAAATAGCTAAAGTTTCATCTAATTTCAATATTAAAAAAGATTTAATTATCTTTGATAGAATTCGATATGAAGAAAATAAAAATTTAATAATCATAAATGATCTTAAAATTAAAAAAAAAGATTTAATATCGTTAAAAAATATCACAGTAAAAACTTTTAAAAAAGATATTTTGAATAATGATTTTAATATTAGTTTTGGAAAAAAAATAAAAATTAAAGGAAATAAATATGATGCTACAAAATTAAATAAAATTTTTAATCAACAATCAAAAAATAATTTCATAAAAAAGATAACTAAGGAAATTGATATTGAATTAATCAATATTAAAACACCATTATCAAAAAAATTAAATAATTTTAAATTAATTGGTGCAATTAAAAAAGGAGAATTTATCAAAATTTTATCTAAAGGTGATTTTGGTGATAATAAATACTTAGATATTTCATTAAGAAGTAGTAAAGGAAATAAAAAAAAATATTTAGAAATCTATTCAGATTTGCCCCAGCCTTTATTGTCTGAATTTACTTTCTTTAAAGGTTTATTAGATGGAACTTTAATATATTCATCAATAATAGAGGGTGATGCATCTAACTCTAACCTTATTATAGAAAACTTTAAAATTGTAAATGCACCAAGCGTTGTAAAGCTTTTGTCTCTGGCCGACTTTGGAGGCCTCGCTGATTTAGCTGCAGGAGAAGGTTTATCATTTGAAAAACTAGAAATTAAAATGAGTAATAATAAAAACTTTTTAAAATTAGAGGAACTTTACGCGGTTGGACCTAGTATTTCAGTTCTTATGGAAGGATACAAAGAACAGAATGGATTAACTAGTTTAAGAGGAACTTTAGTGCCAGCTAAAAATTTAAATAAAATATTGTCTAAAATACCTGTGATAGGAAAAATCATAATTCCAAAAGAAATAGGTGAGGGTTTATTTGGTGTGAGTTTTAAAATGAAAGGCAAACCAGGTAAAATGAAAACTACAATAAATCCAATTAAAACTATAACTCCGCGTTTTATAACTAAAGCGTTGGAGCGATCTAAAAAATCTAAATAATTTTAATAAGAAAATGTTTTTTTTTGCCAAATGAAATTTTTAACAATTTATTTTTATTAAAATCATTTAATTGAATTACTTTTGTATCATCTTTCAAAACTAAATTATCTACTTTTAAAGCATTACTTTTAATCGCTCTTCTCGCTTCGCTTTTTGATGTCATAATTTTGCTATCTGATAGCAAGTCCAATATATTAATTCCTTTTTTTAACTCACTAGCTTTTATTTTTATCTCTGGAAGATCATTTCCAATTCCACCAGATTCAAAAGTTTCTTTTGCAGTTTTTTCTGCATTAGTAGAAGCTAGTTCTCCATGAAGTATTTTAGTTGCTTCATTAGCAAGAAGTATCTTTAAATTATTAATATTTTTTTCTTCGTGAATTATTTTTTCTATTTCATCTGATTTTAAATCTGTAAAAAAATTTAAAAAACTCTTTATATCTTTATCATGAGTATTTCTCCAAAATTGCCAGTAATCATAAGAAGAAAATAATTCTTCATTAAGCCAAATAGCACCTTTTTCAGTTTTTCCCATTTTTGCTCCAGAGGCTAATGTTATGAGAGGTGTTGTTAGCCCATAGGCTTCTTTTTTAAGTTTACGTCTTATCAAATCTACACCGTTAACAATGTTGCCCCATTGGTCTGAACCACCTATTTGTAAAATACAATTTTTATTTTTAAATAATTGGTAAAAATCATATGCTTGTAAGATCATATAATTAAATTCCATGTAACTTAATGATTGTTCTCTTTCTAATCTAAGTTTAACACTATCAAAAGTTAACATTTTATTTAATGTAAAATGACTTCCTATGTCTCTTAAAAACTCTATATAATTTAATTTCGACAACCAATCATAATTATCAACAAAAATTGGTTTAGTTTTCTCATTAGTAAAATCTAGAATTTTATCAAAAACTTTTTTTATATTTTCAATATTTTTATTGATTTCTTTATGATCTAAAATCTTTCTTGTCGTATCTTTTCCAGAAGGATCGCCAATAAGAGTGGTACCTCCACCTAATAGAACTATTGGTCGATGTCCATTTTTTTGCATTAATCTTAAAATCATTATTTGCAACAAACTTCCAACGTGTAGGCTATTAGCTGTACAATCAAAACCAATATAAGCTGTAATTTGCTGTTTATTGCAAAGATCATCTAATTTATCTAAATCTGTACATTGATTTAAATAACCACGAGATTGCATTTCTAATAAAAATTTATTTTTCATAGAACAATTTATGTAATCCACTATTATACAAAAATTGTTATAAATAAATAAAAATATGAATAAAGAATACACATCTTTAGGTTTAATGAGTGGCACATCTGGAGATGGAGTCGATGCTTCAGTTATTTTATCAGATGGAGTTGCCAAATATGAAGTAATAAAAGATAAATATTTTGAGTATGATAAACATATTTATCTAGATATTCATAATTTAAAGGAAAAAATACACAAATTAGAAGATTTACAAAAATTTAACAGCGAATTAAAAAACTTAGAGAGAAAGATAACTTTATTCCACGCTAAAGTTATTGGGGAATTGAGTAATAAAAAAATAGAAATTGTTGGTTTTCATGGCCAAACTATTTATCATAATGCTAAAGAAAAAATTTCATATCAACTTGGCGATGGTAAGTTACTTTCACAATTATCAAAAAAAGATATTGTTTACGATTTTAGAAAAAATGACATAAAAAATGGAGGTGAGGGAGCCCCCTTAACGCCAATTTTTCATCAATTAATAGCTACTAAATATAAACTGGATTTGCCAGTTTGTATTTTGAATATTGGAGGAATTTCTAACATCTCTATTATAGTTGAGCCAACTGGCTCAAATAATTTTATTAGCAGAGATATTGGCCCAGGAAACTGCTTAATCGATTCATGGATTAGAAAGAACTCTAATCAAAAATTTGATAAAGACGGTATACTAGCAGCTAGTGGAATTAGCAATCAAATTATTTTAGAGCAAGCACAAGAATTATTCTCCAATAGACCCAATCAAAATATTTTATCTTATGATATTAATGATTTTGACATTTCTTTTGCAAGAGGACTCTCTCTTGAGGACGGAGCAACTACATTAACTGACTTTACTGCAAAAATTATTGGAACAACTTTATTTTCACTTTTATCGGAAATAAGCAACAAAAATTGGAAAGTTTTGACTTGTGGAGGAGGAAGAAAAAATAAATTCTTAATTGAAAGTATTAAAAAAAATTTTTTAAAAAATATCACTATCCAGCAAATAGATGAGTATAAAGTTGACGGTGATTTTATAGAGTCGCAAGCTTTTGCTTATCTTGCAATAAGATCAAATTTAAAACTTCCGATAACTTTTCCAAAGACTACTGGATGTCAAAAACCTTTAACTGGCGGCGAAATTATAAGGTATTAAATAAGGGCAGTTTTTTCTTTAATGTATTTTTCAATTTCTAGAGTTAATTCTTTTTCTTTGTTTTTAAAAAAATGATTTGAATTTTTAATTTTTGAAAAAACAACTTCTACACCTTTTTGATTCTTAATTCTATTATCAAGCTCATCAATACTTTCTTGTGTAACAAGTTCATCATTTTCACTGTGTATGACCTGACCTGATGTAGGACATGGGGCTAAAAAAGAAAAATCATATACATTTGGTTGAGGAGATACTGCTATAAAGTTATTAACTTCAGGTCTTCTCATAATAAGCTGCATACAAATTAATGATCCAAACGAAAAACCAGAAACCCAACATTGACTGTAATCTAAATTTTGCCTTTCTATCCAATCTAATGCTGCAGCAGCGTCAGATAATTCCCCTTGACCATTATCAAAAACACCATCACTTTTTCCCACACCTCTAAAATTTACTTTTATTACGGAGAATCCATTTTCTAAAAAAATATTATACATTAGTTGAACAACTCTATTATTCATTGTTCCGCCGTATTGCGGGTGAGGATGTAACACTATTGCTACTGGTGAACCAAACTTAGGATTTTTGTAGTACTTCGCTTCTAATCTTCCTGCTGGCCCAGGTATAAAAATTTCTAAACTTTTAGGTTTCATGTTTTAATAATGATTATTATTTTCAAAAAAAGATGATCTTTATAACATGTTTTTGTGCGTCAAATAATTTTTTTTAATTCCGACTATTTTAGTAGGAATTGAGTTAAAATTACTGTAATACAACAATAATTTATGAAACTTACAAACAAAGGTAGATACGCTGTGATGGCAATGGCTGATCTAGCCTCAAACGCTAATCATGGCCCTATAAGTTTAACTGAGATAGCTCTTAGACAAAATATTTCATTAGCGTATTTAGAACAAATTTTTATTAAATTAAAAAATAATAAATTGGTAAAAAGCTCACGTGGAGCATCAGGCGGATATATTTTAGAAAAACCTGCTTCAGAGATTAAATTATCTAACATTATTTATGCAGTAGATGAAGAAGTTAAAACACTTAACTGTAAGAAGCAGTCTAAAAGAGGATGTAATAACAAATCAACAAAATGTATTACGCATAACTTATGGGACCAATTAGATCAGCATATTAATGGTTTTTTTGAAAAGGTTAAATTACAGGACTTAACTAAACAAAGTCTAACTAAATAATTTAAAATGAATAATCAAGAAATAAATAATAAAGAATATAAATACGGTTTCACAACTGATATTGAAAGTATTAAAGCCCCAAAAGGTTTAACAGAAGAAACAATAAAGTTTATTTCTAAAACAAAAAAAGAACCGAAATGGATGTTAGATTGGAGGCTTAAAGCTTTTAATAGATTAAAAGTTCTAAAAGAACCAAATTGGCAAAAACCTAAGTTTCCAAAAATTGATTATCAAGATTTATATTACTATTCTGCTC
>MDTC01029643.1_pt1 | contig 10619 bp, 9 predicted proteins | sample 811181 | NCBI WGS metagenome assembly MDTC01 (sample SAMN05326644, study PRJNA326480) | marine metagenome | isolation source: seawater | place: Pacific Ocean: North | collected 2011 | reverse complement strand
GACCACATAGTTGAACTCATGTTGCCAACTGTTTCTCTATTCTTGTAAGCATTAAGTCTGCCTACAATGTAGTCTTTATTTTGTCCTGCAAGTTTAGGGAATACTGCCATACCTTGTCCTTCTGCTCCATGACATGCGGCACAACCGCCCCATAAACTTCTGATGTCACTGAATGGGTCACCTGCGGCTAATGCCTGCTTTGCTCTCAGTATATCTACTGATGTACCATTTAGTGCAACATATTCTTCATAGCATTCACCAGTACATGAACTATTACTGCTGTAACCAGTGTATTCTAAACTAGGATATACTTTTGCGACAAAGAAAATTCCTATTGCTAAGACGCCCATTAAAGTCATTCCTAATTCTCTCATATTATGTTCCTGGTGTAAGTGCTAGAATGCTTACAACAAATACTGCTGTTAATGTAAATAATTCTAGTCTATCTTTTATGTTATTAATTTTATGTTGGCTCATGGTAGATCTTCATTTCGATAATCTGCCTCAAACTTCTAAGAGCGCCATAATTTTGGCTGTCTATTTGGATGGAACAGACTAGCCATAATGTAAAAAACGATTTTATCATGTTGGAGGTTGATATAAAGTTAAGTTATATTATGTTATACACCCTATTTATATAACTTTTAAATAAATGGGCCTAAAAGGGGTCCTTTTAAATAATATTAGTATAAGTACGAGTATGCATAAGATATATAAGTCACAAGTAATTTTACAAAATCATAAAGATTTTAAGAAAGACTGTAGACAAATATATAGACAGATAAAACAAGATTATAATATGGAGCATACTATAACAGGATTATATCAACAATATAATATCTTTAATTATGCTTCTCCTAAAAGAATATGGGGAGAATTATTTAAAGAAATAAGAACTAGTTGTTTAGATTTTATAGGAGAAGATAGAAATATGTATTTTCAGTCTTGGCTTAATTATCATACTGAAGAAAAACAACTATTAGATTGGCATGACCATGATTTTCCTTTTCATGGATATATAAGTATAGAACCTTTAAATAGTAGAACTATATTTTCAGATTTTGAGATAGATAATAAAGTAGGCAATATTTATATTGGTCATGGACATGCCGAACATAAAGTTGTATGTGATGATGTGAGTCAACCTCGTATTACTATAGGTTTTGATATTTTATTTGAGGATGAATATAGAGCCGTAAATAAAGGTGTACAATCTTTATATTGTAAATAGTTAAAATTCTATATTCCAGTGTTCTATAATTTCCACATCATTGTTATCAAAATAGTTTTGAATATCTTTTGCTATTTCTCCCGGTAAATGATTATTTTTTACTCTAAGTAAAACATTGAGATCTAATTTAGAATCAAGTGTTAATCCATAAGTTTCTTTATAGTATTGTTCTTGTAACAGAGCCAAAGGTGATCTATATTTACTATTAAAATGATCGTAATCACCAGTCATACTCATAAAATGATGTTTTAAACTTTCAAATCCAGTATAAGACATTAAAACAGGTTCAACATCATCTTGTAAAATAGAATTGTAATACAAACCTTTAATATAATTATTACTTATGTTTGGATTTGGTCCTCTTATAACATTGTGGTTTTTAATCATATCTGCATATTTTTCTACAGACTTTAACATTATTTGAGGACTGCCAAATAATAGATCTTTACAGATTTTGACATTATTTTGTATACCGTATTCTTTATACGGAACAATTAAATTTATAAAATTTCTTAGTTCATTCTTAGTCCTTACAATTATTTTGATATCTTTAAGATGGTAATTGTTGTTTTTATTTTCTGATATGGCCTGTATAGTAGGAAAATCTCCTCCCATAATAATACTTCTATTAGAATAATCTATTTGATCTAAAAAATAAAGATGACACGCAACTTGTGGACTACCTGTTTTATATTTCTTTCCATATTCTATATAAAGTTCACTATCTAAAAAATCTTTAAGATCTAATTTAATAATTTCATGATCTATATTATGCTTTATACAAAAATTTGTAGCAATCCCGACATCAGGGGAATTTACTACATTGACACCCCACATGGATTCGTATGAGATTGCAGAAAATTTAATACCTGCTTGTTTAAGTAGCAAACACATAAATTGACTGTCATAGCCACCACTCAAACATACTAAAGGATTTTCAAATTCAGATAATTGATCTATTAATAAGTCTACTAGGGTCACATTTTCTGCAGTTTCTTTAAATTTAATAGTATATAAAAGATTTTCTAAATCTAAAGTTTCTCCTCCTATATCATATATCATGTATCAGTATCCTTTTATGTTTTTTCCATTATATGATAAATACTTATATAAATTAACAATCATTATACCTATTTACTGGAGTTAAAACAAAATGGCAAGTTATATAGTAGAAATGGACAGCAATGTCCATGCAGATTCAACGGCGGCAGGGACGGCAATTACTACTGCCGGCGCATCAATTACAACAACATTTGATCTCAGTATGACATATCAAATTGATTGTACAGCAGAACAATTAGCGGCAATGACCGGGGTAAAATACTCCTCTCTAACAGATGCTGATTCTGGACTTGAAGTATCTGCTTTAGACAAAACACATTTTACATATATAGATAATAGAAGAAGAGATCAGCAAGATACATTTAGTCCTAAATATCCAGGAAACGGCAAAACAGTATATTTACTAGATTCCGGTATCAATAATAACCATATAGAATTTGCAAATGCAACAATTACAAATTTATGGACTGCATTTGACACTAATCCTAACGGAGATGCTTATGCTAGTGATTACGAAGATAGTGTAGGTCACGGTACAGCAGTAGGTTCACTTATTGTTGGAGAAAATATAGGTACATCTCCAGATGCAACTTTAATGAATGTTAAACTTTATAATGAAGCAGTAGGCACAACATCAATAGGTAATGTTGTTACTGCATTTAATCAAGTTTTAACGCATCATAATGCAAATGACAATACAGATGTTAAAGTATTATGTGCTCCTTGGATTACAACACAAAACGATTTAATTGATTCTAAGATAATGGAACTTAATGCGGCAAATGTTGTCGTGGTTGCGGCGGCTGGTAATAAAGATGAAGATGTAAATACTTTTTCACCAGCAGGTGTAGAAGAGATTATTACTGTTGGAGCTCACGATAGAAATTATAAGATTACCGAATTTACAAATACAGCATGGGACGGCGGAAGTGCAAGTGTTTCTATGCCAAACTATGGTGCCCAGGTTGATATTCTGGCTATAGGGGAAGATGTATGTATGGCTACCTCTTTATCAAATACATCATATGTACTTGGTAGTGGAACTAGTCTTTCATCAGGTCTTGTAGCAGGTGGTGTTGCAGGGTTAGTTGAAAAACATCCAACATTTGATTCTAATAGAATTAAATCAACTTTAATTGCAGAAGGAATTCCTAAAGGTAGACACATTACAATGAGTAATGCAGAGCAGTCTGGTCATGTATTCCATTCTAATACTGGTGTACAATATTCTTTACTACAAATAGATGCAAATTCACTAACAGGAGGAAATGCTTCTGTTGATATGTTTACAACTCCTTCAGGTGTTATAGGAAATGTTCAAAGAGGACAAACAGCAACTATAGATTTAGGTAAGAATGCAAATGTAACTGAATTAGAAATACTATCATTTAGTCCGTTAGCACCATGGATGTCTTTTAATACTTCAACAGGAATTTTAACTGCAGATGCTTCTGCATTAGCGGCTGATAGAGCTCCTGGATTTTATACATTTGGTATTAAAGGTAAACTAGGCGAAGTTTATTCAGTTGAAGAATATACTGTTGGTGTATATGAAACTGCAGAATCCGAATTAGAAGGTTCTGTAAATAGTTATTATTATGATACTGATAATTCAGAATATGATTTAAATACAACAATTAACTACGAATTATCTCCACAGTTTGGTGGATTTACAGTGACGGTAATAGGCAAATAATAATAAATGTGGTTGAGACTTTACATTTAGATTTAACATCATATTCTAATACTTTTAATAGTATATCCCCTCAAGGTCAATGGTTTTGTAATCGTGTAGGCAAAAGAGATTATCCTATACAAGAATGCAATTTTGATCTATTAAAAGAATTCATTACAAACAACAATCCTAAAAAAATCTTTTGTAATAGTTTTTACGGAGACTCCTTAGAATATACAAAAATATTAGATCTTGCTAAATTGTGTGACCAATTAGAAATAGAACTTTTAGTTTTTACGTCTGGCAGTAATAGTGATAAAGATCTTATCGAAGAATTACTAATATATAATACATCATTTTATTTGTTCTTACATGGCATCAACGACAATGCTAATAAAGTTTCTCTTAATGTTAATTGGAAAGAGATAGAAAAGTTCCTCAAACAAACAAAAAATAAAACTATTATAGAGTTTCAGTGTTATAAACATAATGTAAATGATATCTACGAAATATTAAAAATATGTGAAGCCAATAGCAACAACATTAAAATTACTAAAGGAAATAAATTTAATGAAGATGTAACTAATATTTTTGATGAACAAGGAAATTGGTTATATGATTTAATGCATATACAAGAAGATTTACCACTTGAAGATCAATTCTTATATGATGTTACTAAAGCATTAGAATTATATAAAAATTTACAAATAGAACAAAAGGATTTATATAGAACAACATTAGGATATATTAGTGTAAGATTCTTCTATAAAAAGGATTTAGGAGAAAATATATTAGAGATACAACTCCCAAACCTAAGTGATGAGTATCCTTTAGAACTTATCTACAATGAGGAAGTATTTATAAATTCTACTGGTCATATATTTTGTGATAGAGAATCGTATGAGGTTTTTAATAATTGTTTGTCTACAGATTGGAGTAGTAAAATTTTAACATATATTTCTGACAATGTTAGTTTATTTAGAAAAAGTGGCAGGCATAACCTATATGAAAATGAATCTAGATATATGAAAGATGTATTATTTAAACATATATTCTACTTTCAAAAGAATCGAAATAAATGTCTTTTAGAAAATAATCTAGAAAAATTTTATTGGAACTAAGCAGTTTTAGTAATAGCAATATCTGAGATATTATTACAATATTCAAAAGGACAAGAAACTTCACTAGCAGGTAAACTCCAATTAGGATTACTTATATTACCAAAGTTTACAGCACCACACCAACTACTATACATCTCTCCTGTAGCATCTATATTTAAACTTTCAAATCCTAAGTGGCATTTCATATCTTTGAATGCATTCAAACGTTGATTAATTATTTGATGGCTTTGTACATACTTTGCTGTTCCGTCATCATATAAAAATTCTGTCATCCAGGATGTATCTTCTACATGCTCTTGTGGCTCATGTTCTTCTACATGTTCTATTGGCTCTGCTGGAGGCATTGGTTTTATTCCAGGACGTTGTAGTACTTCTAGTTCTAGATCTGTATAGTTCCAGTATGTTTCTTGCTTACTGTGAGCACCTAAGAGCTTCTTATACATAGTTTTAACACATATACTTACATTATCATATCTATTGTGTTCACAATCTAAAAATAATACTCTTAATTCTTCTACAAAATCTCCTAGATCTTGTACATGGCCACCTATACCAGCAATGTTAATATCTATTGTAACATGATCTTTAATTTCATTTATAACATCTATTATATGTTGCTTATCTTGTGAGTCTGGATGAAATGTTAATACCACACCGTCCATATAATGTTTTGCTTTACTCCACCATTTAACTGTTCTACTACCGTTTGTAAACACTACGTTATGCGTATCGTACTCGCTTATTTTTCGTATAATATCTTCGAATCCGGGAATAACTGTAACTTCTCCACCTATTAATTCAAAGTCCACACGTTTACCCAAGTTGTTGTAATGCTGAGATAGACGCTCTATGGTCGTTAAATAGGACTCTAAGGGTAACCATGGCTTGGAACCATCGTGCAATATACTAGGGCAGTATTCACATTCGTAGTTACATGAGTTGCCCATATTCCATTGGACTCTAATATTGTCCATAGGGCCTCGAGCATGGGGACCTCGTACTGAAACGAGATTGGGCACTTTACAGTCCTGTTATGACTGTGGTTGATCCTGGTGCTAAAGTATGACCGCAACTTACAACACCTGGAGCAATAGAAACAAATTTATTTTCTGCTTTAACTGTACCGCTACCGGTTGATATAAGACTACTACCTGAGGTATGAGGTGCTTCTCCGTGTGTTGCTATGCCGTCACCAACTGTACTTATTGGTGAATTATTAACTATTACTGTAGGTGCTCCTGGGCCCATAATTAAGCCACCGCCTGCCATATCTATTCCTAATCTGCATGTTGTCATACTATTATTTATGCAGTTTCAACAGTTTCTGGATCTACTTCTTTGGAATTGGCAACTAATAATAGGTAGTCTTCTTCTGGTTTTGCTAGTGTAGGACAAATGCTTAATATTTTATTAATAGAAAATACTACTTCACTGGAGTTACCTGTATATTGGTAAGGTACTGCCGCGACTTCACCATCACTTATAATAATAGTCATAGGGTATTCACATGTAACATTTTTATCTTTTGCTACATAACCTATTAATTTGGTAATGAGTTCTACCCCTGAAGTTAATTTAACTGTTACTGTTTTGCCAATAAGGCTTTTGATATCATACATATTATTTCTCTGTGTGTTATATAGTATTTATTAAGAATTATCTAGTATAGATTGAATTTTAGGTATAGCAAGAGTAGTAGACCATTCTTCTTGTGCTTGTGGACTTAGATGATGAGTGTAATCTGATCCAGGTTCGTGTTCCAAACCTTGTTCTTGCATACGTCTATGATCTCCTTGAAGTGCTGAAGATATACCAGGTTGCAATATGTTATTATCAGGTACGAAATCAAATATATATCCGCCTCCTTCTCGTGTTTCTTCTATAGCAATAGTTTGTCTATTCGTATGATCAGGTTGTTTTAAATGTGTTTCTGTTTGTTTGAATGTAAATGTATTTGGACAAAATAAAAATTTAATACCCTTACGTTGCATTAGTTCTACAGCACTTTGCATCATATATAATTGCTTATGTGCTTCTAAATCGTGATCGTACATATACATATACCATTTTCTAAATGCATAAAATTGTTCTGAAGTAAAATATTGTTCTAACATCCACCAGTTATAACAGGCTTCTTCATATGTACATGTTAAATTATTTTCTAATATACTAACTAAACTTTGGCTAGTAATTACAGGGTTGTCGTCTGGATATTCAGGATGAGATCGTCTTGTAAAGGTACCAGGGGAACCATCGTTTCTAATATTTTCTACATCATAATCTAATTGTTTAAGACCTGCAAATATATTGTAATCTTTACCTGTGTTATTCCATACTATTCTACAAGGAGTTGTCCAATTTACGACAACAAAATCTGCTTCTAATACATTTACAGCATAGTCAATTTGCAATCTAATGCCAAAATTATCACATGCTGGTCTGGCTATGTTTTGATACTCCCATCCAAAATGTTTGGAAATATAATAACCGTATTCTGTATCTAAATGGTTAGGATCTCTAGAACTCCAACTGCAACCACAAACAACAAGTTTCATTACAAACTTAGACCTTTGAATGTGTTCCCATCTACATCTTGTTTAGTTCCACCTATTACATAACTACTAATTTCTGTTTCTTGTGGTGCTACTTGCACTGAACCACCTGTTATCCAGGATTGTGTCCAAGGTAGAGGATTAGTTCCTTTATTATATAATTTCTCTTGGCCTACGGCATGCATTCGTTTGGCGGCTATATACTCTACATACTGTTTAAGTAGTTCTGCATTCAAGCCAATGATACTACCGTCTTTAAATAAGTAGTCTGCCCATGCTTTCTCTTGTTCTACTGCATCTACAAACATCTGAGTACATTGCTCATATGTTTCTTTTTGTATTTTAGCAAAGTCTTTGTCGTCTTTGGGTAAAAGTTTTAGCATAGTTTGTGTACTAGCCAAATGTACGTTCTCATCTCTTGCAATAAATTTAATAATTTTTGCATTACCTTCCATTCTTTTCAGTTCAGCAAATGCCCAACTACAAGCGAAAGATACATAAAATCGTACACCTTCTAGTATGTTTACACTCATTAAACATAACCAAATTGCTTTTTTATGTTCATACTCATCATACTTTTTACTACCACTTGCTAATAGCTCGTTCCATGAAATTAACTTATCATAATTTTCTGTAATACTATCTGCACAATCACATATTTCTTGTATATCTAACATCTCATCAAATACTTTACTTGGGTTAGGATAAACATTTCTAATAATATGTGTATAACTTCTACTATGTATAGTTTCACTAAATGCCCATGTTTCAATCCATGTTTCTACTTCAGGTAAACTTATTATAGGCAGGAAAGCAATATTAGGTGAACGACCTTGTACACTATCTAATAGTATTTGTCGTTTTAAATTACTGGTAAATATGTGCTGTTCATGATCTGTTAGGTTTTTGAAGTCTGTAGCATCTTTTAAAATATCTACTTCTTCTGGTCTCCAAAAGAATCCTAATTGTTTGTCAGTAAACTTATCAAACTGTTTATATTTGAGGGTATCATACCTCTGCACTACAGGACCACCTGTAGGATCTAAAAACATTTTTACTTTAGTGTGGTCTACTCTATTTTTTGTATTTAAAACTGTCATTATATTTTACAACTCTCGCAATCTTCATCGTCTATTTCAGATAGTTCCAACTGATCAGACGCATCGTCCTTATTGATATCTATCTCCCCTTGTCCATCATATGTGTTATTGTAGTATAACTGTTTGCCACCATATTTATAAAAAGTAATAACATCTGTAAGTAATACGGACATAGGAACTTTTTCATCTTCATAGTGTTCTGGATTGTAAGATGTATTTACCGAAATTCCCTGGTCTATGTACTTCTGTAATACCGCCATTATCTTTAAATAGCCTGTAGGTGACTTCTGTTCCCATAGTAAGTCGTATTTATTCTTATAGTACGGAAACCCTGGTACAACTTGCTTTAATACACCATGTTTGCTTTGTTTAATGCTAATGTAACTTCTTGGTGCTTCTATTCCATTTGTACTATTACTAATTTGTGCAGATGTTTCTGCTGGCATTAGTGCCATTAATGTTGAGTTTCTAATTCCGTGTTCTTTTAAACTTTTTCTTAATTCTTTCCAATCCATACGTTCTTTATGTTTAACTAGTTCATCTACATCTTTTTTGTATGTTTGGTTAGGTGTAATACCGTGTCCGTATTTTGTTTCCATATTTTTAGGACAAGCACCTTTTTCTATTGCAAGATCATTACTTGCTTTTATTAAACTATAACTCCATGCTTCTGCCCACTTATCAACTAATTCTAAATCTGGTTCTTGATATGTACTATTATTTTTTGCTAACCAGTATGCAAAGTTTATAATACCAACACCTAGAGGTCTTCTATTCATTGTGCTTAATTCTGCCGCCACTACTGGATACTCTTGATAATCTAATAGTTCGTCTAATGCTCTAACAGTAAGGTCACAGACCTTTTCTAGTTCACTAGTATCTTTTAATACACCCCAATTTATTGCACTTAATGTACATAAACTTATTTCACCTTCTGGGTCATTAATATCATTCAAAGGCTTTGTGGGTAAATCTATCTCACAACATAAATTACTTTGTTTAATTGGTGCTACTTCTTCAATAAATGAACCATGTGTATTAGCATGATCGACATTCATTAAGTATATTCTACCTGTATCTTTACGTTCTGTCATAAAGGCACTAAACAATTCCTGTGCAGGAATAGACTTCTTCCTAATACTAGTCATACGTTCTGCTTTCTCATACAACTCTTGAAACTTGTCTTGATCTTGAAAGAATGCATCATATAATCCAGGAACATCTTGAGGACTAAACAATGTAATATTTCCGCCTGTTAAAAGTCTCTCATACATTAACTTATTAAACTGTACACCATAGTCCATGTGACGCACTCTGTTGTCCTCTGTGCCCTTATTATTCTTAAGTACTAATAACTCCTCAATTTCTAAATGCCACAAAGGATAGTATAATGTAGCCGCTCCGCCTCTTACTCCTCCTTGTGAACAACTTTTTACAGCAGACTGGAACATTTTATAGAAGGGAATAACGCCTGTATGTGTAGCATCGCCATTTCTAATTGCAGAACCTACTGCTCTAATACTTCCACCACCTATACCAATACCTGCTTTCTGACTTACATACTTAACAATACTGCTACTTGTAGCATTAATACTATCTAAACTATCACCTGTTTCTATAAGTACACAAGAACTAAATTGTCGTTGCGGAGTTCTTACACCAGCCATAACAGGCGTAGGCAAAGATATTCTAAAGGTACTAATAGCATCATAATAAGATTTTATATAACTCATTCTAGTTTCATTTGGATACTTACTAAACAATGTAGCCGAAATCATCATGTATGCTACTTGTGGTGTTTCGAATATTTCGCCTGTTGCTCTATTTTGTACTAGGTACTTGCCACGGAATTGTTCCATAGCCGCATAAGTTAATACT
>MDTC01267611.1_pt1 | contig 10620 bp, 12 predicted proteins | sample 811181 | NCBI WGS metagenome assembly MDTC01 (sample SAMN05326644, study PRJNA326480) | marine metagenome | isolation source: seawater | place: Pacific Ocean: North | collected 2011 | reverse complement strand
CAACCTGAGAAACATTGTCATGCCGTACGGCTGCTGCGACATCGTTGCCAGTACCACTTCCAACTACGAGGACAGCGGTCGCATCGGGCTTAATCACATAGGGGAAATCATAACCCCGTCCTTCCTTTTCCAAGTCCGGGAACCGCTGGATTGCCTCGGGACGCAAATCATACATCCGCTGGTACCATAAATGATTGACCTCCAGAAACGGGGAAACTCCCGCGAGGACCCTCAGCGTGAGAACCTGATATGGCGAGTAGCGTTCAACCGCATTTGACGCAGTGGGTAGACTTGCCACAGTAATAGCGAGCGCCATCGCTGCACCCGACGTCAACAATGCAAGCGCATGGCCTCGGAGAAACCATAAGAGCCAACAGCCCCCTATGAGTAGCCAAACCGCGGGTGGTGCCCATAGGTATGACAGTCCCGTGAAGAGGCCGATTCCTAGCAGTGAGCCTGCCAAGTTCAACCCATAGGCTTGCAGCCGAGAACGGCGTATCATGAATCGCGAGACTAATTGTCCTAGTGGAATAAACGTGAGTCCGTTGACCACAAATATCATTGCCAAGAATCCATAAATGACCAACATGTTCGGCCATGTCGCTAACTCCATGGATTGAGCGCCGCGTTCGGCGACTGGGTTGACAAGCAGAAACTGAACCGGTGTCAACCGCACTAAGCGCAGGAGCACAAACTGAGTCGCAAGAGCAGGTAATACCAACGGCATGGCTAAGAAGCGCACTGCTCCGAGACCATAACCAATTCCAAGCCCTAGAAAGCAGGAAAGAAGGCTAATATTCTTGAATATTGAAAAAATCCTCAGTTCTGAGCCATGCCAGCGTATCACCATCAGCTCCAGATAGAGCCCCAAGCCACTAGCAAGCAAGATGGATATATTGACGTAATGTCCGGGCACCGCGTCCAATAGAGATGTGTAGCGTTTCAAATGTGCCCTAAGCCATGGCCACCACTGCTCCCGCGAACGCCGTACCCACATCCACGCAAGTAACTGGAGCAGCACAATGATTATTGCTCCGACAACCTTCCACCATCGCAAAGTGGTTGACAAAACTACACCAAACCAAAATGTAGCTGAAGCTATGAAAAGGATGACTTCCAACAACAGTGCACCCCCAATATGATTACGCCTGAAGACGCGACTAACAAAATTCAAATTAATCCCCTTTCCAATACCGGGCGGTGGAATTAATGTTGCTGCGCTGGCAACAGAAACGCCCAGCAAGACTCAGGATGTCGCTAGAATTGCACTGCATTGCTAGCAGCAATGCTTTTTCTCTACCCTTTACCATTTGATCCCACTCTCTACAACTCGATGCCCAGCCTCCAAGAATTGGCCCAAACATTTGCTACACAACCGGCGCAGGTAACAATCAAATAAGCAGGATGCAATTGCGGGAAATAGGGACGGTCGCTGTTACCTGTAACGATTCGCCATGCTTCCATCAGGGAGGTGACGAAACTGGCTTATCCGCTTACCAAGTGTACCGTAAAAGTTCGACAATTCGTAGACGAAGGAATCCTTACTGCACCCGGGAAATAAGCGCGATACCCGTAGTGATCCAGGTTCCCGCTGCGAGGATCATTGTAAGAGTGATAGTGACATCCGACAGTTTGTGCACAAATCCCAGAGGCGGAGCAGCAACCGCACTGGTACCAAGTCGGCGATCTTTGAAACACACGACTAAATGGGCGAGAGGTAGAGTTAGAAAAGGTATCATAGGTATGAAATAGCGCGGATAACCCGTAAAAACCGCGTAGGAGAAAACCCAGAGTAATATTGTCGCCAGTATTGTCACGCGGTACGGCAATCCAAAACGCCCATGCAGACCCACCAAACCACCTCCAACCCAAATCACGGACTGAAACATCGGCAGCAAAGCCATTGAGGTAAACCAAGGATTGCTCTTCAGGAAACCACTCACACGGGAGTAACCCTGACCGTAAGTCAGCTCAGAAAAGGCCAATATAAACGCCTCAATATTCAGGTCAAGCATGTGCCCGGCCCTACGGACCGTATTCCACAAGTATTGGATAGGATGAGTAATAACGTGTTGAAGCAGAATTTGGCCGCATGCCTCCGCCTCATCCCACTCCGATTCATGAGACGCTGAAAAGGGCAGCGGCTCAAAGAAAGGGCCTTGATATACGGTTCCGGCACAATACGCCCATCCGGGACCATGTGAAGAGAAAGCAACAGCACGGCCAGAAACCAACCAGTTCCTCACCACCCATGGAGCGATTGTCAATGAGAATAACAGCCCTGCAATTACTATTGCCTGTGATTGTTTCCGCGTACGCCATCCGAATGTAGATCTGTACACCAAGAATGCCCACACTGGCACAACATTCGCCTTTGTAAGTGCAGCGAGGCCACCGAATACGCCAGACAACCCGAATGTCATTATCTGCTTTCGCACCCTAGACACGACGTAGGATCCTCCCAAGTGGCGTCTGCTATTGCGAACCGCCAAGAGAAACAACGTGACTAACACGGTGGAAAAAAACACTTCTGTCATGGTAACGCCTGACATATAGATGGTAATAGGGTTGATTGCGTAAAGTAGGCCACATGTAAACGGAAACGCCCGATTCGAGGGAGGGCAGTCTCCGAGCAACTCACGCGCTGTGAAATAGAGTATAAGGGCTGTGATTGAATCTAAAACGATATTGAGAAATCGAGCCGCAAGAACTGAGTGGCCGAAAAGAGAATAAATCCCTGCTAGCGCCAGTGGGTACAACGGTGGAAAGATCGCTGTTGGCTCTCCGCCACTATTGGTATATCCCAACCCTAGGGCCAGCTTCCATCCCAATCCATCATAGTCAGCAGCATCACTCCAAGGGCTATACGGCACTAGCATCACAAATGCAGCTCGTAGCCCAAATGCCACCAAAAACACCACCACCAACTGCGTGGTGGCACCGTCGAATCTTGATGAACATTGTGTCTGCCCAGATACGGGATTCGTTCTATACATCACGACCACTGAAGACAACGCCATCGAACCTTCATCACGAGCACAATATCATTGCACCTAGTCTTCATCTGCACCATGTGTCAGTGCAGCTTGATCTCCGCGAGTGGTTTCGCTTTGCTCTGGCCCGTGAGTATGGTCTACGTTATTCTGATCGCGGGAAAACGTCTGTCGTCGCTCGAGATCACTGATCCCAATGTGTTGCACCAATTTAGTGACCTGATCGCCCAGTATGGACAATTGCGCCGAGAAGTAGAGCAGCACAAGCGTTATGAACAAGAGCGCAACGAGAGTAAGTGCTGAAACCGGAAATTCAGCGCCCAGCAAAAAAGTTAGCGCGTTCAACAATGGGGATACTGACACAAGTAGACCCGCGACCAAAAAAACACCGATCCAAATCACGGCATAGCCAACGTACAACTGTCTACGCGCAACAAGATACACCACTGCAACGATTAGCAAAAGCAAGATAAAGTCAATTACAAGAACGCCTTGAAATGTCACAGCTGCTTACCCAGCGTCCGGTGATGCCTGGCTTCCCATAGAGCCACTAAAGCAAGCAAGAGTGTTTTGGTTGGATAGGCAACATAGGAGGCGAGAGAGTACATCGATTGGCCATAGACACGCTTACTGAAGCTGACTGGCCGCTCTATGATCTGAAAACCAAGTCTTTGCAAGTAGACGATTGCTTCAGCGTGAAAATCCACAAAATGCGCCGCGATCAGCGCTCGGGCTACCGCAATCCGCATTGCTTTGAAACCGCTGCTGGTGTCATAAATTTTCTGCCCAGTCAACAGATTGACAACATGAGAGAATATCTTTATCGCCATTGCGCGACCGAACGGAGGCCTGTAATCCCCACTGCCCACAAAACGGGATCCAATCACCAAATCCGCGTCTTTGCGTTTGACAGGAGCAAGCAAGCTGGGAATATCTAATGGATTATGCTGCCCGTCACCATCCATTGCTACGACGGCATCATATTTATAACGCACCGCATAGCGGAGACCAGTCTGCAGCGCAAACGCGTAACCCAAATTGCACGGTAAATTTATCTGGGTAACCCCAATCCCCGCCACTACTTCAACTGTATTATCGCTTGAACAATCATCAACAACCAATACGTCGCAATCCGATACACTTTCCCGTAACTGATTGAGTAGCTTGTCGATGTTCTGTCCTTCGTTATACGCAGGAATCACCACCAAAGATTTCATGCTCTCAGCTAACCAGTCCTCAGCCACCTTTTCTTGCACAAAGAAGCATCACATCGCCAAGGGGAATGTATAGGGGTGGAATATTCAGCCGTCGAATGATTGCCAGAATTCGCCGTTGCATGCTTTTCGAGAGGCTTTGTGGAAGACCATGTAACACCGCTTGCTCGAAACTCGTCCATCTTCCTGGATGGCTCACGCACACTATTCCCAAGAGTCTGCACCGCACTAGCGCACTCTTCAACGACTCGGCTGAAAAAAGATGTAGGTGTGACGAAGGCGTTAGTAAACGCCAATTTCGGCGCCATACTCTAGTAAACCAGCTTCCCACATCCGGCATACTTATGGCAAGAATACCTCCAGGCCCTATAATCCTTTGTCCTTCCCGCAACACCCTCAAAGGTTCATGAAAATGCTCTAATGCATCCCACATAGTCACCACGTCAAATGAAGCATCCTGGAATCCAGCCTCATTAAGATCACCACAAAACACATTTGAGTCGAAATGAAAGCGAGCGTATTGAGCAGCGAATGCAGAGATTTCCACACCCTGCCCTGTCTAACCCTTTTCCTGCGCTTGTTTCAGGAAGAAACCAGGCCCACAGCCGACATCTAGAAGTTTCCCGCACGATACTCCATGTCTCTCCAACAAACGGAGTGCCAAATGGCATTCTTTCGTTTTGGTTGCGCTTCACCTAAATAATTGGCATAGCGCGAAATGCGCGGGTCACTGAGCGGATTCTCACCGTCGAAGTACTCGGCGGAGTATACATTCCTAATGAAGTCTTCAGAAGGTTGTGGGTATATCCGATGGGTACCACAACCTGAACAGCTATAATACTCATATCCCAGCTTCTGAAAAGCTGGCGTTGCTCCATCTTCTCCACATATCGTGCAAGTCAAGGTGACTACATCTCTTTGCAAAAGATTGCTTCTAGACATCTAGTTACGGAAGCGTGTCGCCGCTTTTGCGAAATCAGCTACAGGTCCCACTCACAAGGAGGAAAAGTGAAAAGGTATGGCGCGATAGTCATGTCACCATTTCAGTACAGTTTAGGGATTTGATTTATGGCCGCCAATAACTCATTAACGCTCAAGCCGACCCATTCACAGAAAACGCTAAACTCATCAATCCGCGGTTCGTTTTCTTTCATCAAAAGATTAAGCGCTTGATCGCGAGTTAGCTGCCCTTCCCGAATCTGTTGGCTACGGAAGACATCGAATTCGGTAAAGCCTGCGACTGACCAGAATATGTAGTTTATAAAAGACGTATAGCCATCATCGATGCGCCAGGTGTTTTTTGTATCAGAAGCTTCCTCCCAATCATATTCTTCCTTCAGTAGTTTCTCGACATTGCCAATGTCATATGGAACGTAATGATACAGATAAAGGAAATCATCATTTACAACGAAAGACGAATAGAATGCGAACACACCATCCCAGAAAGATTCGTTGAAGTATCGCGGATTCAAAATACATTCTTTTGCGTACCACAGGAATAATCTCAGTTTCGTTGATCGTGCGATCGCGGTTAACATTTGTCCCTTCATATCACCTTCAAAGCCGCAGAATTCGATTTTAAAGTTTGTCTTTTCTGTTTCATGACCCGCACAAAAAATCACAAGCTGTATGCCCGTCTCCTTCCTCAATTGGCGAGGATAATGGTAAAACATTTTGTCCCCAGCCATGAACAACGGAATCATTCCCAATTTTGGCCGCTTCAACCAGGCTAACACATTCTTACGGATGTAGCGCCGCTTGGCAGGAATGTCAGCAGCGCGAATAAAATGTTGCACTCCCAACTTGTGGCAAAGTCGAGCCTGATTACGGCGAGCCAAGTCCGTCACCATTCCCCAATCAAATGTGAACGCAATAGGGTTGAGACCTAGTTCAGTCTTGATCACGTGCAGACCATAGGAACTGTCACGTCCACCACTGAATGCAACAATGCAATCCGGTTCGCCATTCTTGTTTCTATATTTCTCCAAGACCCTCTCAAGTTCTTTTCGACTCCGAAGCTTTTGCCTTCTGTGGGCACGGCAAAGATTGCAAACGCCCTGCGCATCGAAACTTATTCGAGGATAAGATTCAGGGAGGACACACTTTCTGCAACGGCGCAATGCACGCAATTTTGAAGAACATTCTTCAACAATCAGTGAAGGCACTGCCCTGGATCCAGCAACAGGCAGAGGTTGCTTTACCGCACCACTCAGGGAGAATATCTTTGGCGTTACATTATGGAAATCTATTATGCAGCCGGAGTCAGCCTCAAGGTGATCGATCCGAACATCGTCAAAGTTCGATGGCAAGCCTGGAGATTTAAGGAATTGTTCGAGGGCGTATTTCTCGGATGCAAACATGAACAGACCATTCTTAGCACTTAGCGCAGTATAAAGTGTGCCCGTATTTGTGGCCAGCGCCACAGCCGCTGCGTCATCACGCAGGATTGCCACAGTAGTGGCACCGTAGATTTTATCAAACACGAGTGCCAAGGCACTCTGGAGACTGAGGGTTTTTGCCACATACCTGTCCAGCAAGGCAAAGATTACCTCAGAGTCAACCTGCAGTGATTTTCGTAGTCCTGGATGCTCAGCCCACAGCTCCCTTTCATTAACAACAATACCATTGTGCACACCAACGCAGTGGTCAGTGATAATGGGCTGATTGTTTCCAGCTAAATGCTCTGAACCACTTGTGACTAAGCGGCATTGACCGATGGTTGCCAAAGGCGCGGCCAAACCACCACTACCGTTTACGGGCACATTCTCAAAACAGGCTTGGATGAACCGCTGGTACTCTCGACTTCGAACCATCTTTATCGGACGGCCACTGCGCTTGAACACTCTGACATTCGCACCTGTCGCAATGGCTAATCCCGCGGCCTCCTTGCCTCTCGGCTCAGAAAGCCCAATTAACCGCCTGAGCGCATTCTCGTGCCACCGTGAGCTCAGCGCCGCCCTTTCACTAACTACTAATCCAAAGATTCCACACATGTCTCAATCGTCTCCTGCGTCAAGACGCAAGCGCCAAGGCCTAATGAGGTACCAGGACCTTCTGACCAATACAATCCGCAAGCTTATCGGTCACAACTCTGCATTCTTGCTCTGAGAAATGGCGCAAGCAATTAATGTAAAGATGGCTCGCATCTCCACGAGCAGCGAAATCGTGCAATAACGGCAGAAACAACATGTCATTTGCGCTTGCGAAGGCTCCAAGGTAGTCAGTCAGCGATGGGTAGGGACTCTCGCCTGCAGATGCCTGGTACCTCATCACCGTCTGACAATTAGGTATTGAAACAAGGATAAAATGGCTGGCCTTTTTCATAACCTCGCTCTGCAACGTTAGCAACAGTGCTTCAGTCAACTGTACCGCTTCCGAAACTCGTGTTCAGGGCCGATTCGTACACCTCGTCGAGTACAGGCATTCTCTCAGCGCTATCGACCCCACCCGCACATTTACTATGAGAAGTGTAAGATAGCATAGCAGGCTTCAAGAGTCGACCGATATCGCCCATTTTCATCCGAGCTAACATATTCTACTGTACCAATAACGCACCGTACGTGATCGTCTGGCCTTCGCACGCAAGAAACTGTAGCAACGTTCCACATATACGTCCCGCAAAGCCCATAGCTTGAGCATGCGGAGTGCCGGCATTATAGGGGCAAGAACGAACACTAGTGGGTAAGTCCATGCGTGGAAAGAGGATACCACCGCCAGCCCTCCGCGCAAAGAGAATATGTAGATTGGCGGGCTGGCGCGCCACTGTAGGCTAATCCCGCGTCTCCACGCTCTTCCTGCAACCCTTGCGGCGTGACAACGAACCAACTTCGAAAGTTTCCGGTACTGCCACGGCTTCAATTGAAGTCGCAACCTCATTTGGCCGAGCATGTTGTCCAGCTGCCGGCACCACTCTTTGGCTAGGTTTGGTGACAGACAAATATCCCAGAAGGCATCACCCTTGCTTGAGCGGTAGGTCATCAAAAGCCGCAATGGACGGGCTGAAAATTCGTCTGTGAACGCTTGAATGAAACGCTCTTGCGACAAAAGATGATTATTCGCCTGGGTTTCAGCTTGACTAACCGTCTGCTGACCACCATGCACACGATAACGTGATAGTGGCTCGGCAATCACCCTGGCATCGAATCCTGCCAAGGCCAACCGCCGCCACAAATCCTGGTCCTCGCAATAAGGAAGGCTCTCGTCATATCCCTGTACTTGCATTACAGCATCCCGCCTGAACATGACAGAGGGATGATAAAGTGGGAGCGCATCTGTCAAGATTGAAAATAGGTAGTCGGCACGATCAGCCACGCGGCCCTGCCACACATATGTGGCGTCTCCGGTACTATCCAGCGAGTACATCCATGTCCCGACTACGGCAACGCTCAGCTCAGAATCCAGAACCGCCACCTGACGATCAAGGCGGGTGGGTAGACTGCTATCATCCTGATCTAGCCGAGCTATGTACGTGCCACGCGCCAGTCGCAGCCCCTTATTCTGGGAACACACCTGGCCCAGGTTGGTTTCATTTTGAACTAAACGAATGCGCGCATCCTTGTAAGATTGAATCAACGCCACCGACTGGTCGGTGCTGGCATCATCTATGATGAGAAACTCAAAGTCGCCGAAAGTCTGGCTCAGGATGCTGTCGATCGCATCGCGGAGATATGGCACGCCATTATAGACCGGCATCAGGACGGTAACTTTCGGTATCACTACTTGTCTCCGTGCAACTTACTATTCCGCTTCTGACACGGCCGGAACCAGATCATGCACCAGATAATCTTCTAGGGCTGCCGACCAGGGTCGCATCCAGTCAAAACCTAAAAGTTCCAATTTACAGTTTCGCATTGCCTCCATGCGAATGCGAGGCGCCGGCATGGGGAATAACTCGGAGGGGACTGGTTCAATCTCCACACCGGGGCGCTTCAGGACTTCCCGTACAGATTGCGCAATCTGGTAACGCGAAGGCGCTCCTGGATTTACCATGTGATACAGACCATAGTGGCCAGTGTCAAGCAGTCTAGAGATGCCTCGAAGCAAATCGCAAGCATAAGTGGGGCTCCCGAATTTATCATCGACGGCCTTAAGCTGCGTCTTTCCCTCCAAGATCATCCGCGTTATCTTGCCCACGAATTTCTTGTCCTTTTCGCCACCACCGATCATCCAACCAGCTCGAACGATGTAATAGCGATTCAACCTAGAAGCGACGATTTGCTCGCCGGCAAGCTTTGATTCACCATAAACATTGCCAGGGCCAGGTGCGTCGAACTCGGTATATGGTTCATCCTTTTCACCCGAAAACACATTGCCGGTGCTCACATATACTAAGAGAGCTCCAGTTGCCTCACACGCCTCGGCCACATTCTGGGTGCCAGTCGCGTTTACCGCATAGGCCCAGTCAGGCTCCTTCTGACACCGATCAACATCTGTAGCCCCAGCCAGGTGGATTACCACGCCGGGCTCCACGCCTTGCACGGTTTGCATGACAGCTGCGGCATCGGAAATGTCGAGTGGAATAACATTGTCGTCAGATTGATCCAGATCGGTCAGATACAGTTCCTCGGCGCCAAATACTGTTTCTACATAGCTACCGACCATGCCGGCAGCACCAGTGACCAGAACTCGCATATCGCTGCGTTAGTTTAAGGACACGTCCACGCTTCCTGGACCCACCGGCGCTAGCGCCTCCCTGGCAACAGTCCTTGCCAAGTTTTCCCAACTGCGCTGCTGCTCCGTAACATCTAGCAACACTTGCTTGGTGATTGACTCAATCCACTGTTCGATTATCTCGCGAACGGTAATGGTGTCCATCTCTCTAGTTACCCGACACTTGTCCAATCACTGGTCTCGCACATTTAACTTGGCCGCACATATTCGATAGTTCTACCAGCAACCCACACCCTCGTGTTTGTCGCCATCACCCTGTTGGCATGTTCTTGAGTCAAGACCATCAGCGGGAGCAGGATAAAACGTAATACCGAGCGCGCTGCGTACAACCTAACCGGGGCCGACCTGAGTAGGACTGACCTACGCGGGGCCGAGTACGACGCCAAGACACAGTGGCACGAAGCCTTCCACCCGGCAGCGGCGGGGGTGGTGAGAGGGGAATGGCCCACACGCATCAACTGCAGTCAAAAGTTTCTGTAATGTTGTTTTCCTGCGGCGACCACAGTTCTAAACCTTGCCATGCTGCTAATATGTATCTGTCGCCTTAACTCAAACGGGTCAGCACTATTCTGCACCGTACCTAGCACGGTTGTGAGACCACATCGGTAACCAGCTTCACGTAGGAGACGGCCAGACAATTCACAGAAATCATCACGTGTACCATTCGGATAGCAAAAATGGTCAGGGGCTTTACCTAGTTCTTCTCTAATCTTCTCTCGACTCCCGAAGATCTCCTCCTGCAT
>MDTC01110516.1_pt1 | contig 10621 bp, 10 predicted proteins | sample 811181 | NCBI WGS metagenome assembly MDTC01 (sample SAMN05326644, study PRJNA326480) | marine metagenome | isolation source: seawater | place: Pacific Ocean: North | collected 2011 | reverse complement strand
GTCATTCTTAGATATTTTCATTGTTGGATGCACTGCACTATGGTATAAAGCGCGGCTCTCAGTAGCAAATTGTTGTTTGCTGAGGAATTAAAATTTCACACGTATACCGACACATTTTAATGGGTGCCTCAATTAAATAAAGGGTTTTAAAATGGGGTGTACGGAGGACTAACCCGGAGAAACTGATATGGCAGATTTAACTATGCGCCAAATGCTTGAGGCTGGCGTGCATTTTGGACATCAAACACGTTATTGGGATCCAAAAATGTCCCCTTACATTTTTGGCGAACGCAATAAAATTCATATAATAAATCTTGAATTAAGCTTGCCGCTTGCGCGAGAAGCATGCGCATTCATTAAAGGTACGGTGGCAGACGGAGGTAAAGTGCTATTTGTTGGCACTAAGCGTGCTGCGCGTGAGGCAATGCAGACGCATGCTAATCGCTGCGAGATGCCTTTTGTTTGCCAGCGTTGGCTTGGAGGCATGCTTACTAACTATAAAACCATAAGACAGTCCGTTAAGAGACTTAAAACACTTGAGCAGATGGCTGAAGATGGAACATTCGAAGGACTCACAAAAAAAGAAGTTTTAAATTTGACACGTGAACAGGACAAACTTGAATCCAGTTTAGGTGGAATAAAAGATATGAGAACCATTCCTGACGTACTTTTTGTGATAGATGTTGATCATGAAGATATCGCACTTCGCGAAGCTAAGAAATTAGGTATTCCAGTTGTTGCGATAGTTGATACAAATTGCTCACCAGAAGGTGTTGATTATGTAATTCCAGGAAACGATGACGCGACTAGGGCAATTGAGCTTTATGCGAGTGCTATAGCTGACTCAGTCCTTGAAGGGAAGGCTTCAATGCCTGAAATTCCATTAGGTGATGATGAATTTGTTGAGCTTGATGAAGAAGGTAAGGTTAAGAAGGCTAAATCTAAGAAAAAACAAATTGGAAAGAAAAAGTCGTCTAAAAAAGTTACCGTAAAATCGGTTTCAAAAAAATCTATAGTTTTAGATGACAAAAAGGATTTGAATGATAGTGATACATTGGAATCTGAATCTCCAAAAGATCCAGAAAAGATTGTAGAAGAATCCGAAAATCAATTAGATCCTAATTTAGAATCTAAAAAAATTAAAAAAGTGACAAAAAAGACAACAAAAAAAGTCGCGAAAAAAACTACAAAAAAAGTCGCGAAAAAAACTACAAAAAAAGTCGCGAAAAAGATAACAAAAAAAGTCGCGAAAAAGATAACAAAAAAATCGTGAAAAAGACTGGATCTGGTAATAACAATATTAAGAAGGAAGAGGATTAAGTTTTATGTCTATCACAGCATCAATGGTCAAAGAGCTCAGGGATAGAACTGGCGCTGGTATGATGGAGTGCAAAAAAGCACTCCTGGAAGTAGGTGGAGATCTTGACGCTGCATCAGAAGCTTTACGATCATCTGGTGTTGCCAAAGCAGATAAAAAAGCAAACCGTGTTGCTGCCGATGGCCGTGTAATTATTCAGACTGATGGAAATAAAGCAATAATTGTCGAGGTTAATTCCGAAACTGACTTTGTAGCAAAAGATGATAACTTTGTTGCTTTTGCAAATGATGTAGCATCAGTATCACTTAGATCTGAGGTTACAGATGTGCAATTAATAGCAGATTTAGAAATGAATAATTCCTCAGTTGAGTCTGCTCGTACTGAGCTAGTACAAAAAGTTGGAGAGAATATTACAATCCGACGATCCTCGTTAATCAAGCATGATGGGGTACTGGGTACATACAGCCATGGGGCTCGGATAGGGTCCGTTGTCGTTTTAGATGGTGGAGATATCAATCTTGCTAGAGATATCGCTATGCACGTTGCTGCAATGAAGCCTATTTGCATTGATGAGAGTGAAGTTCCTCTAGACATGCTTGAAACTGAGAAAAGAATTTTTACTGAACAGGCAGCAGACTCAGGTAAACCGCCCGAGATTGTTGAAAAGATGATTGAGGGACGTATTAATAAATTTTTAAAAGAAATTACTTTACTTGGTCAAGCTTTCATTAAGGAAGATAAAAAATCTGTAGGACAGTTATTAAAAGATAGTAACGCAAAAGTAATTTTATTTAAGCGCTTCGAGGTTGGTGAAGGTATTGAGAAAAAAGTTGAAAACTTTGCAGATGAGGTTATGAAACAAATTGAGGATGCAAAATAATTTATAGTTAAAGATAATAAATTTGAAATAATTTTTTAACATTTGATTATAATAATCATCAAATCCAATATATCCCAAGAAAAAGCCATTGATTTGAGGAAAATTTATGAGTGACCAACCAGTTCAGTTTCGTAGGGTTTTACTGAAGCTCAGTGGTGAAGCGCTTATGGGGGATCTTAACTATGGTATTAAACCTAAAGTCATTCAAAGAATAGCCAATGAAATTGCGACTGCAAGAGAATCTGGAGTTGAGATAGCAATAGTTATTGGCGGAGGCAATATATTCCGTGGTTCTGGTCTTGCACGCGCTGGAATGGATAGAGTAACCGGCGACCATATGGGTATGTTAGCAACAGTTATGAATGCCCTGGCTATCCAAGATGCACTTGAGTCCATAAATGTTCATGCAAGGGTAATGTCAGCTCTAAAAATTAATGCAATCTGTGAGGATTATATAAGACGTCGTGCTGTACGGCATCTAGAAAAAGGTAGAGTGGTAATTTTGGCTGCAGGTATTGGAAATCCATTTTTTACAACAGATACTGCAGCTAGCCTTAGGGCAATCGAAATAGGCGCAGACGTATTATTAAAAGCAACTAAAGTAGACGGTGTATTTGATAGCGATCCAGAGAAAAATCCTGATGCCAAGAAATTTGACGCGGTATCATATGATCAAGTCTTAACTGACAAATTATCTGTAATGGATGCTACAGCTATAGTAATGTGTCGTGATAATAATTTACCTCTGCGAATATTTAATCTAATAGAGCCAGACGCGTTAGTTAAAGCAATGTCCGGAGATAAAATTGGAACAATTGTTACTTCTTAAATTTTTTTAAATTTAGTTTTAAGATAAGGCCTTTAAATCGTGTTAGATGACATTAAAAAAGATTTAGCAAGCAGAATGGCTAAGAGTGTAGCTTCGCTGCAGCAGGAGTTTACTAAAATTCGCACAGGGCGTGCTAATACCAGTCTTTTGGATCACATTAATGTTGAGTATTATGGGAGTAAGGTCCCTTTGAGCCAAGTCTCAAATATTGGTATTGAAGATTCGCGAACTTTGATTATAACGCCTTGGGAAAAAGACATGATTCAGACTATCGAAAAAGCAATCATGTCTTCGGATATTGGCTTAAATCCATTGACAGCAGGAACTGTCATTCGAGTGCCATTACCAGCATTAACAGAAGAGCGTCGAAAAGATATGATTCGAATCGTTCGAAATGAGGCAGAAGGAGGTCGAATTGCTATTCGAAATATTCGACGTGATGCAATTAATGATGTTAAAGAATTATTAAAAGAAAAGATTATTGGAAAAGATGATTTACATCGTGCTGAAGGGGAAGTTCAAGAAATAACAGATAATTATGTCGGTAAAATTGATAATATATTAGCTGCTAAAGAATCAGAATTGATGGAGATATAAGGTGATTACCACCTTATTTAAGTGATTTAATCGTGCCAAATTCCTCTATTGAATTACCAAAAAACAAGATTCCAAAACATGTTGCAATTATTATGGATGGCAATGGTAGATGGGCTAATAATAAGAATAAGCCAAGATATCTGGGTCATCAGGCTGGCCTAGAAGCAGTTCGAGAAACAGTTCAGGCAGCAGTTACAATTGGCATTGAGAACCTTACTTTATTTGCTTTTAGTAGCGAAAATTGGGCTCGACCGCAGGAAGAAATAAGTGCGTTAATGAGGCTTTTTATCGAGGCACTAAAAATAGAGGTAAAAGAACTACATAAAAATAATGTGAAGCTAAGCTTTATAGGTAATATAAATATACTCAACCGTCCTTTAAGGGAAAAAATTTCTGAAGCTGAACATTGTACTAAAAATAATAAAGGCCTTAAGTTAACAGTTGCAATGGCTTATGGAGGTCGTTGGGACATCATCGAAGCATCAAAATCCTTGATGCGACAAGTTGAAATTGGTGAACTTGAAATTAATGACCTCAATGACGAATTGTTTGCTGCTGAACTCCAAACAGCTAAAGCCCCAAATCCAGATCTTCTAATTAGAACTGGGGGTGAGCAAAGAATCAGTAATTTTTTATTATGGGATTTAGCATATGCAGAACTTTGGTTTACGGATACATTATGGCCAGAATTCAACCAAGCAATTTTCAATGAGGCGCTTTTATATTATGCGAGTAAACAGCGGCGTTTTGGTTTTACCGGGGATCAAGTAAAGGCAGAAGTATGTTAAGAACACGTATTTTTACTGCTGTTATCTCACTATTAATTTTTTTAGCAGTTATATTTGTTATGCCTCCATTATTTTTAAAGATTTTGATTACTTTTATTATTTTAGTCGGTGCATGGGAGTGGTCTGAATTTTTGACTTATAGCTCAAAGAGTTTGAGGTTAAGTTTTGCTGCAGTAATATTTTCATCAATTCTTATTATTGAATATATCTTATCTGATTATACAATTTTTATTTTACAAGTAGCTTGTATATGGTGGTTGGTTGCTTTTATCTGGCTATTCTTTTTTCCAACATCAATTTCAAATGCATTTCGTATGATTTGTGGCGTTCTTGTTTTATTACCTCTTTATCTAGCGCTCATTGAGTTATACAAAGCATCTACAGAAATGTTGTTATTTGCTCTAGTTATTGTTTGGGCTGCAGATATGGGAGCTTATTTTGTTGGAAAACAATATGGACGTATTAAATTAGCACCAAAGATTAGTCCCAAGAAAACTTGGGAGGGTGTTTTCGGAGGTTTTGTATTAGTAAGTCTTATTGCTTTTACTTGGTCATACTATGCCGATCTAAATCTTATGGTTAGCTTACCTTTTTGTTTTGTAATAGGAGTTCTCTCTGTTGTTGGTGATTTAACAGTAAGTATGTTCAAGCGTAATTCAGGCCTTAAGGATAGCGGTAATTTCTTTCCTGGCCATGGAGGTGTTCTTGATCGTATCGACAGTATATCTGCAGCTGCTCCATTTTTTTTCCTTGGAATAACAGAGATAGGACTTTTATGATTTGTGGCCTAAAAAAAATCAAGAATTTATATTTTTCCAGATATGAAATGGTATTAAATTTGAGTAGAAATGGTGATTTATGGCAAGTTTCTTAACAAGTTTTTTTGCATTTATTTTATTGATTAGTGTTCTCGTGGCTGTTCATGAATATGGACACTATATAGTTGGTCGATGGATGGGCATGAAAGTATTACGGTTTTCTATTGGATTCGGAAGACCGATTTGGCTAAAAAAATATGGTGAAGATAACACAGAATATTGTTTTTCTGCGATTCCACTTGGCGGTTATGTAAAATTCTTAGATAGTCGAGAAGCAGATATTAATCCTAGTGATTACGGCAGGGCCTTTGATCAGCGACCAATACTAGCACGTATTGCAGTTCTGTTAGCTGGTCCATTGTTTAACTTTATTTTTGCAATTCTTGCCTATTGGTTGCTCATGGCAGGGGGGATAACAACTATAAAACCAGCAGTAGGCTCTGTTGAGCCAAATTCTTATGCAGATCAAGCAGGGTTGGTTTTTGGCGATAAAATTATTCAAGTAGGAGATGAGAAGATAAGCGAATGGGAGCCAGCACTTACCGCTATATTGGGAGAAATAGTTCAAAATGGTCAAGTAAATTTAGTTTTAGAGGATTATGATGGTTTTCAAAGAACTGCAATTCTAAATGTTGGTGATAATAAGGCTCGTCTTACGGAACCTGGAGCGCTATTTCAAGGGCTTGGGTTCAAACCGTGGCAACCGCCAGCAATAATTGCTGATTTATCTGAAGATGGGCCCGCTATCTCCAGCGGTCTAAAGGTGGGGGATCGCATAACTTCTATCGCTGGCCAAGATATTTTTTCTTTTGAAGATTTGAGAATTGCAGTACAGCCACTTGCTGGTGAAAGGGTTGCTATAGAATATTTTCGTGAAAATCAACTAGAAGTAGTTGATATAAAAATTGGTGAGCGCAAATTAGGAGGTGAAGTTCAAGGCTATTTGGGCGTCAGCTGGAATATCAATAACGATGATGGTTACATCAAAGAGGTTTCTTATACTCCTCTGGAATCATTGATTTCTGCTGTGAATCGGACATGGTCTTCAACAAAATTTACAGTTCATATGTTAAGTCGTATGGTAATTGGCGACGTATCTGTTAAGAATATCAGTGGGCCTATCAAAATTGCTCAAATTGCCGGTGAGTCTGCTGAGAGAGGTTGGCGTTATTTTATTAGTATCATGGCTGTTATAAGTATAAGTTTAGGAGTGTTAAATCTGCTTCCAATACCTATTCTTGATGGGGGTCAGATTGTTTATCATACAATAGAGGGAATTAAAGGAAGCCCAATAACCGAGAAATCTCAAATTATTGGGCAACAAATTGGTATAATTTTTGTTCTTATGCTAATGACTTTTGCTTTTTACAACGATATCTCAGGTATATTTAGTTAAATCTAATTGCACTTGATTTAATTGGAAATCTTTAAAGATGAAAAAAACTTTATTCATCATTTTTATTTTTTTGCCGCTAATCTCTGTTGAGGCAAATAGTTTTGTTGTTAAAGATATGCGAGTAGAGGGATTGCAACGCATTTCTGAAGGAACAGTTTTTAATTATTTGCCAATAAATGTGGGAGATTCTATTGATAGCGTAAGAATTGCCGAAGCTATTCGCTCAATTTATGATCAGGATTTATTTGATGACATAGAATTTAAGCGAGAAGACGATACCCTTTTAATAATTGTCAAAGAGCGACCATCTATTGCGAGCTTTGAAATAGAGGGTAATAAAGATATTAAAACAGAAGATTTAGAGGATGCACTTAGAAGTGTGGGACTGGTAGTAGGGCGTACGTTTGATCGCTCAGTACTTGAGAATGTCGACATGTTTCTACGAGATAAATATTATGATGGTGGAAAATATGGCGTAAAAATCGATACAAATGTCTCAGATCAGCCAAACAATACTGTTCAAATAAAGATTGATGTTAAGGAAGGCCAACGCTCTAAACTTAGACAAATTAATATTGTAGGCAATAAAACTTTTGATGAAGAAGATATTCTTGCTGACTTTGAGTTAAATACTGGCAATTGGCTGTCATGGTTTCGTCAGGATGATCGATATTCAAAAGAAGCATTGGAAGGAGATCTTGAGCTATTGAGATCTTTTTACATGGATAAGGGTTATGCTGATTTTCGTATTAACTCCACTCAAGTAACGATCTCACCAAAAAAAGAAGATATCTTTGTAACAATAAATATTGACGAAGGTGAAGTTTATAAGATTTCTGATATAAACGTCGTAGGTGAGATGGTTGTACCAGAGGCATATCTGCGTGCTCAGATTCTTGTTCAGCCCCAATCAATATTTAATCAAGCTTTACTGACCGCCTCTGCGGACTTAATGGGATTCCTACTTGGTGCAACTGGATATGCGAATGCAGAAATTGAGCCAGTACCTGAGTTAGATCATGAAACTAAGGAGGCAAAAATTACATTTTATGTAGATGCTAAGAGCCGAGTATATGTGCGTAATATAAATTTCAATGGAATAACACAAGTTGAAGATGAAGTTTTGCGTCGTGAAGTACGTCAAATGGAAGGTTCCTACTTATCAAATAATGAAATGGATCGAACAAAGGTCTTACTAGAACGATTAGCATTTATTGAGCCAGGAGTTGAATATACAACAATACCAGTTCCTGGCAGTCCAGATTTAGTGGACATTGATTTTGACCTTGATTATAGAATGCCAGGTCAATTTTCTTTTGGAATTGGTTATTCTGGCAGACAAAAATTAATTTTGAATGGCGGTATTTCGCATGCAAATTTTCTTGGTTCAGGAGATCGAGTTTCCTTACAGTTAAACTCTGGTGCTTGGCAAAAACTATATAGCTTTTCATACACAGATCCATACAAAACAATGGATGGAGTATCAAGGACTTTCACTCTAAACCACAGGGATGTTGCACAATTCTTTTCTGCATATTCTGATTATTCAACTACAAGTTCTGGTTTTGGTGTTAATTACGGTATACCAATCACAGATTACCAGAGATTTTCATTTGGCCTAAGTTATAATAGTGCTACGATGACTGCTACAGCTAATAGCACAGTTCAAGCAAAAGAGTGGGTAGCAAACAATGGCGAATTATTTACCGGTGACATATTTGGCCAGCTTAGATTTACAGGCTCTAAATTTGATACATTTGAAATAGAACTTAGCTGGCAATTTGATAGTCGAAATCGTTCTTTATTTCCTACCAGAGGAACGCGCCAGCAACTATTCTTTACAACAGCAATACCTGGAAGTACTGTTGAATTTATTCAGGCAAACTATACTTTTACTAAATACATTCCGATTACAAAGGGTTGGATTATAAGATTAAATGCGGATACTGGTATAAATCATGCGCTTGGTGACACAACTGCAACACCTCCATATATGCAATTTTATGCAGGAGGACCGGATTCTGTGAGAGGTTTCAAAGAACATTGGATGGGTCCGCGCGATAGTCGAGGACGGCCATATGGTGGAAATGTACTAGTAGCTGGACAAGCGGAGCTAATAGTTCCTCTACCAGAAAAATTGTCGAGTCAAGCTCGTGCTAGTATATTTTATGATTTTGGTAATGTATTTAATACTGGATCGGTATCATTTACAGATAAACTTGGTTCGCCTATGGAATACAAGCCATCTTTGAAAGATCTTAAGAGATCTGTAGGCTTAGCTGTACAATGGCTAGCGCCAATGGGATTATTTAGATTTAGTTACGCATATCCGCTTAATTCTTTTAACGGTAGCGATAAATATTACGGAGATTATCTGGAAAAATTCCAGTTTTCTGTTGGACAAGCATTTTGAGGGAATGGGGTATATGACTTTAATAAATAGGCAGTTAATAAAAATTACATTAATTATTGCTTTTGTCTTCTTGGCTGCACTACCAGCTTCATCACAAGAAATGAAAATTGGTGTTGTTAATCTTCAGGCAATAGCAGAACGTTCACCACAGACTCAGGCTGTTATGGAGGCTTTAAGAGAAGAATTTGCTCCACGCGATAGAGAAGTTCTAGCGACGCAACAAGAGATTACAGATCTTCAGGCTAAAGCGCAGAAAGATCTTGCAGTAATGAGTGAAACAGAGCGTCGAAACGTTGAGAAAGAATTACGAGATTTAGGTCGAGACTTTGAACGCTTGCGCACAGAATACCAAGAAGATATCAATCTTAGACAAAATGAAGAGTTTGGTGAGTTACAGCGTTCTTTACTTAAAGAAATACAAGATTATGCAGAAGCTCAAGGATACGATCTAGTTTTAGGAGATGGAGCATTATTTGTAAGTTCTGCAGTTAATATTACTGAAGATGTATTAAAAGCTGTTATCGCGAACTATGAAGCATCGCAGTAAACGAAAAATTTTAGAAAAAGAGCATGTCTTTTAGTCTTGGGGAACTCGCCGTAAATCTTGGTTGCGAGCTAATTGGCGACCCTGATTTATCTGTAAACACTGTTGCATCAATCACTGATGCAACATCAGACTCTATAACTTTTCTCAATAATAAATCTTTCATTAGCTATTTATCAGCAACCAAAGCAGCTGCGGTTATACTTCATCCTAAATATGTTGATGCTTGCCCTGTATCAGCACTGGTTACTGAAAACCCATATGCAGCTTTTGCTCAAACAGCTACGATTATTCACCCTGAAAAATTATTTGAACCTGAAATTCACAGTACCGCTGTTATCTCGAATTCAGCAGCTATCGATTCAACTGCCTATATTGGAGCTAATACTGTCATCGGTGACAGATCAACAATTGGGAAGAATACATTTATTGGGCCTGGCTCGATCATCGGAGCGGATTGCCACATAGGAAGTTATTGTCGATTAATTGCAAGTGTTAATTTAGTCAAAAATGTAAAAATCGGTGACCGTGGAATTTTTCATCCAGGTCTAGTAGTTGGTGCTGATGGTTTTGGAAATGCTTCAACGCAAGATGGTTGGATAAAAGTACCTCAGCTTGGCGGTGTTGTTATAGGGGATGATGTTGAGATAGGTTCAAATACTACTGTTGATTGCGGCACCCTTCATAATACTATAATCGATAACGGTGTTCGTATCGATAATCTATGTATGATAGCCCACAATGTCCATATAGGAGAGCATACTGCGATGGCTGCATCAACCGCAATTGCAGGAAGTACAAAAATTGGTAAACACTGCATTTTTGGCGGTCGCTCCGGAGCAGTTGGCCATATAAATATTTGCGATAATGTAACAGTCCATTCAAGCTCAGTTTTGACAAAAAATATATCAAAGCCTGGTGTTTACTCGGGAACATTTCCAGCAGAGTTATCTAGTACTTGGGCACGGAAAGTTGCCCGTTTTCGTCTTTCTAATAGCGCTTTAAAAAAAAGCAAGAATAAATAACTATGATTCACTC
>MDTC01057700.1_pt1 | contig 10621 bp, 5 predicted proteins | sample 811181 | NCBI WGS metagenome assembly MDTC01 (sample SAMN05326644, study PRJNA326480) | marine metagenome | isolation source: seawater | place: Pacific Ocean: North | collected 2011 | reverse complement strand
GCTGTTGGCGGCTGCGCGTCTCGCTTGGAAACGGTGAGTGATGGTACCCAACTTGGTGATTCCCGTATCCGTTGTCTCGAGAATTTGGACCATGTTTGAACTTTCACCGTCTTCCCAAGATTGAAAGGGAATCAGAAAGACGTTTTGGTCGGAGAGTTGTCCTATGGCCTTCTCATCGTAGTTGGCCTCGCTCCACGAGTAGGCGTCCTCCTCGCCCATGTGAATCCTGTCTGCGAGGCGTGGATTGGCCTTGTCCGTTAGATCGAAAAGGGAAGCGGTCACCTGTTGCTCTTCCACGCCCACGGCGAAGAGTTGATCGCCCATGGGTTGGATGTATTCAGACCAGCCGTCCACTTCCAATTCGGAGGTGATGCTCGGTTCCCGCGGGTCCGTGAGATCGATGATGAAAAGTGGATCGATGCGGAGAAAGGTGACGACGTAGGCGTAGTCGCCATCAAAACGCGTGGCATGTAGGGTTTCGCGATCAGCTAGTTCGAGAGAGCCGAGGCGTTCGCCCGTGGAAAGGTCGAAAGTCTCCAGCAGCGAATATCTGCTCCCCCAGTCTTGGTCGCGGTAGGCTTGTGAGATGACGGTGAGGACGCTGTTGCGAACCCGGAGCTTGAACTTGTCGAGAACGAGACCTCCTGGTTGCAATTCGGCCACCTCCTCGGGAATACCTGAAAAGTCCGTGAGGTCGAAGACGCGAACGACATGCTTGTTGTCGTAGTCGGAGGGATCCCGGGTCACGACCATCAAGTTGCTGTTCGTCGCGGAGATGACCTGTGGGGCGCCAGCGAGTGTTTTTTCGTCGATTTTACGGGGATCGTCGGGATCGCTGAGGTCGAAGGTCGCCAAGCGAGTGCTGTAGGAGAAGGACCAGTCTCGCCAAGCTATCTTGTCCTGTTCCCACTTCTCGGAGAGCACGTAGAGAAAGTCTCCCACCATGCGACTCTCGCAGTAGTTGGCGTCGAGGTCCAGTCTGGCAACCTCCGAAATCTCCGAGTCATCCAGCTTCAATACCCTGACTTCGGATGAACCAGGCCAGTCTTGGCCGGCTTTGCGAGCGAGGAGGTAGGCGTGTTCCCCGTCCTCCGTCAGGTACATTTGCTCGCCCGAGGCTGGCAAGCGGTGGCGCGCAATAACCTCGGGGTTATTGGGAGAAGAGAGGTCGACGACTTGCAGGCCTCGCATCTGGTTGAAGAAATAGAGTTTGTTCCCGGACAGTTGCCAGATATCTGATTCCTCCACGTTTTCGGTGCCATCGTCCGTTGCATCGGTTGTATCAGCAGCATCCTCGGAAAAGGCCACTTCCGTGTAACGAGACTGGGTCGAGGCGGAGGAAGGGTCACCTTCCCGAACACTGAAGCGACTGCGTCCCTCATAGAAGGGATAGGGGAAAGGAGCGGAGGCGCTCCACTTTGCCCGTACTTGGCTGCGATCCAATTTTCGAGGGATCTGCAGGTATAGCTTGCCCGTGGTGGAGTCGGGCAGGTGGCCAGTCACCAAGGTTTCCCATTCATCTGTTTGATCATCAAATGCCTCGAGGCGAACCCTTTGGGCTCCCAGTGGGGCGGAAACCTCGACGACGTCGCCTTTGGCCAACGAAAGCGAAGCTTGGTCCCAAGTTGTGCCATCGGCGAGAAGCGGGCTTGAGCTTCCAGCGAAACAGCAGAGCGCAACGAGAAAAGGGTAGCGAACTCTGGTCACGGTCTGTCTTTAAGGAACCGGGGAAGCAATCAGCGTTGTTTCCCCGTTTGCGGGGTCACCTGTTTTGTTCTGCTTGCCCAAATACTCATTTTGTCGGAATTGGTTGATCCATGAAACCATGAACTGTTTTTTTGTACGATGAGGATCACGAAAAAGCAAGGAATTCGGTTTTTCAAGGAAATCGAGATAAGCAACGCTTCGCTTGAACTGAGCAATGTTTGGCTCGCCTAGATGGGAGGATTCCACCTCGGGGATGACGCGAATTTCCGGATGCCTTTCGGATTGCTAGTCCCTTCGCCCACGGATGACCAGCGCGAAAAGATCTCTTTCTACTGTCCGCCTTGGGCTTGATTCACCTTGGAAGAATTCAGTTCCTCGTGTGCTCGGGAGGGAGGTGCTCTCAGGCCAAGAGTTTGTGGGCCACCTTGCCGGAGACGTTGGTGAGGCGAAAGTCGCGCCCGGCGTAATTGTAGGTCAGGCGCTTGTGGTCGAAGCCGAGCAAGTGAAGAATAGTGGCATGGAGGTCGTGAAAATGCGTCTTGTCCTCCACTGCGGCGATACCGTGCTCGTCGGTGGCGCCGTGGCGCATGCCGCCCTTCGCGCCGCCGCCGGCCATCCAAAAAGAGAACCCGCTTGAGTTATGGTCGCGACCGTCGGGGTTCTTGATGTGGGGAGTGCGGCCGAACTCGCCGCCCCAAACAACCAAAGTGTCTTCCAGCATGCCGCGCTGGGCCAAGTCGGTCAGAAGCGCGGCCAGTGGTTGGTCCGTTGCCTTGCAGTTGGCCGACAGTTTTCCACGGAGAGCACTGTGCTGATCCCAATTGGCATGGGTCACCTCGATATAGCGTACCCCGGCCTCGGCCATGCGGCGGGCGAGGAGGCACTGGCGCCCGAAGTCGTTGGTCGCCGTTTCGTCGACCCCATACATGTCGAGGACATGTTGCGGTTCGTCGGAAAGATCGAGTAAGTCGGGGATGGATGACTGCATGCGATAGGCGAGTTCGTAGGACTCGATGACACCCTCGATGCGTCCGTCGCTGGGCTTTTGTTGGCGCAGTTTTTGGTTCATCGACTGGATGAGGTCGATCTGTTTGCGCTGAAGTCCGGTTCCGAGGCTGTCGTTGACTAGATTTCCGATGGTGGCGTCCTTCACGGAGGTGTTCAGGTTGCCGATGGCGGTGCCTTGGTGGACGGCGGGCATGAAGGCGCTGCCGTAGTTCTGGGCGCCGCCGACACGGATGGGTGGCTTGATCGTCACAAAGCCGGGCAGGTCTTGGTTCTCGGTGCCTAAGCCGTAGCTGACCCAAGCTCCCAAGCTGGGGCGAACGAACTGGAAACTGCCGGTGTGCAATTGGAGGTAGCACGCGGGGTGAACGGGGGCATCGGCATACATGCCGTTTACCAGGCAGAGATTGTCGGCGTGTTTGGCGAGGTGGGGGAATAGTTCGGAAATGGGCAATCCGCTTTTCCCGTGCGGCTTGAACTTGAACGGGCTGGCGAGCAGCTTGCGACTGCCGAATCCCTCGGCCGTTTTGCCATCGTCTTTGAGGAGGTTCGGCTTGTAGTCGAAGGTGTCGACGTGGGATGGCCCGCCCCGCATGCAGGCAAATATGACGCGCTTGGCCCGGGCGGGGAAGTGGGGGCCGCGCGGGGCGGTTGGGCTGGCCGCGAGGGCCTGTTCGGTGGCGAGCCCGGAAAAGGCCAGGTAACCGAAGCCGGTCGAGATCGTCTTGAGAGCGTCTCTGCGACTGCAACTGGGAATGATTGATTCGTTCATGGCGCTTCTCCTTTGTTTTCCAAAATGAATGAAGTGTTCCTTAGGTTCCCTTTATGCAGACGAGGCGTTCGAAGAGACGAAGGTAAAGGTTCCCGTTGGCGAGGGCTGGGGTGGAGTGACAGAGCTCGTCCAAGTCGTTCACCGCGAGTTGGCGGAATTCCTCGCCATCGGCGATGGCCACCACCTTGCCGTAGGCCGAGACACAGAATATGACTTTACCAGCGCAGACGGGTGAGCCGTAGAACGTGTCCTTGACTCCCTCGGCGCGGGCTTTCCAGACGACCTTGCCGGTGTCGGGGCGCAGGCAGGTCACCACTCCGTTGTCGGCCCACAGGTAGAGCCGGTTCTTGGTCAGGAGAGGGGTGGGGATGTGGGGCACGGTGTTTTCCAGTCGCCAAATTTCCTTTGCTTTGCCGTCCTTGCTGGCGGAGGCGGGGCGAATGGCGACGAGGTGTTTGTCCAAGGTGGTGAATCCGCACACGCTGAGCACGAGGTCATCGGCCACGATGGGTGATGAGATGGCGCGTTCCGCGTGGGGGCGGCCGAAGACGGAAAGTTCCCAAAGTGGCTTTCCTTTGATCGGGTCCACACTGGTTACGCCGAGCCACCAGTTGGTGAAAATGATTTCCTTTTTTCCGTTGGGGGCTGGGAAGATGCAGGGGGTGGAATAGGTGAGACGTTTACTGTCGCGTGGCAGTTTCCAGCGTTCTTTCCCCGTCTTGCGATCGATCCCGAGAAGGAAACCGCCCCCTTTTTCGATGTCGTTGGGTAGAATGACCAAGTCGTCGTGCACGATGGGAGAGACGCCGAAACCATGGCCGCCCGTCACTTTACCGAAGTCATTTTGCCAAAGAATCTTGCCAGCATGAGACAGGGCGGCCACTTGCAGTTCCGTATTATGTCCCCATGCCACGTATACGGCGTCGGCGTCCACTGTGGGCGTGCTGCTGGCGAAGCTGTTGCGCTTGTTCGTCTTGTGGGTTTCCGAAGCGAATGCCTTGGACCAGAGAACTTTCCCCGAGGGAGCGTCCACGCAGACAACAAGTCGTTCCTTTCCTTTTTGGCGAGCTGCGTTGAGAAATACCTTCTCGCCCCAGACAACCGGGGATCCGTGACCCGAGCCAGGCAGCTTGGTTTCCCAGCCCATGGTTTCCTCGGACCATTTGGCGGGGATATCGAAGTCTGCTGTACCGTTTCCATTGTGCCCACGAAAACGAGGCCAGTTTTCCTTGTCGCCCGCGGACAGCATGGCATGGCCAAGGACCGGCAAGAAAAGAGCCCAGACGATTAAGCGAGTTTTCATGAGGCCGTTGGTCGGTGGCTCAATCCAGGTAGCGGAACTCGGCGGTGGCAAAGAGGGCGTGACAAAGATGGGCGAGGGCCTTGGTGGTCGCTTGTTCGCCTTTTTTGGCGACGACCCCTTGGTGGAACTTCATGGCTCGAGCAAGTTCTTCCTCGGTTGGGGGGCGGGACAAGGCGCGTTGGTAGGCTTGGACAACGCGGGTTTCGAGATCACTGTTTTCTTCTTTTTGGAGAGATTTCGCCATGGCTTCAGCCTGGGCGATGACGAAAGGCGAGTTCAACAGGAACAATGCCTGGGCGGGAACCGTGGTTTCCTGGCGTTGGCCAACGATCATGCTGGGTTCGGCGAAGTCGAAGGCGCTCAGGAACTCGGGCAGCAGATTGCGGACGATTGGCAAATACACACTGCGGTGCTCAGTCGCATTCATCGTAATCTTGGATACTGCGAGACCGCGTTCGACGTTGCCGTTTCCGGCCTTGGCGACGACGGAGCGCTCGGCTGGCTCGAGATCCAGTTTGCCGGAGGCCGCGAGGATGGCGTCGCGGAGGGCCTCGGCCTCCAAGCGCCGGGAGTTGGCTCGCCAAAGGAGCTTGTTCTCGGGATCCTTGGTGAAATTCTCGGGATTCTCATTTGAAGCGAGGTGGTAGACGTGGCTGAGTACGATTTCGCGGATGGCCTTCTTTACCGACCAACCATTCTCCATGAAGCGAATGGCCAAGTGATCGAGTAGTGCGGGGTGTGAAGGGGCTTCGCCGGTAGATCCGAAATCATCGACCGTGCGCACTATGCCCTGGCCGAAGAGGTGATGCCATAAGCGGTTTACCATGACTCGGGCGGCGAGCGGGTTGTCCTCGTGAGTCAGCCATTCGGCCAGTTGGAGTCGGCCGCTCTGCTCCATTTTCGGGCGAGGGGCCTGCTTGATCGGCAAGGCGCTTAGGTAGCCTCTGGGAACGGTATCACCCAAGGTGTCGACGTCTCCCCTCAAGTGAACGCGGACGTTGAAGGGCTCTCCGCCGTCTTGTACGCCCATGGCGTATGCGGGAGCAGGGGGGGCGTTCTTCCTCAATTTCTTTATGCGGGCGTTGGTGGAACGGACTTGTTCTTCGCATTCCTCCATCTTGGCCTCCATCGCCTTGGCGTTTTTCTTGCGTTTCAGGGCGGTGAGTTGGTTCTGGGCTTTTTTCAATTGCTTGCCGAGGGCGGCCACGTCGCGCTTGTATTTGTCGAGTTCCGCTTTTTTGTTCTGGGCGTTCTCGCCCATCGGAATCAAGCTGCCGGCTTGGCGGTTGCCGTTTACCTTGGAGGTGCCGTAAAGGGTGTTGGTACTTCGGAATATGCCGGCGAGGGCGTAATAGTCCTCGATCGGGATGGGATCGAACTTGTGGTCGTGACATCGGGCGCATGACACGCTCAGTCCCAAGGTGGCGCGGGTGGCGACGTCGATTTGCTCGTCCACGATGTCCATGGTGAAAATTCTCTTGTCTCTTTGGTTGAGTGATTTCGGCCCCATCGCCAAGAACCCGGTTGCCACGATGAATTCCTCTTTTTGCTGGGTATTCTTGTGAGCCATCAAGTCGCCCGCCACCTGTTCCTTGATGAATTGGTCGTAAGGCTTGTCCTCGTTGAATGATTTTATGACGTAGTCGCGATAACGCCAAGCGTGGGGATAGGTGAAGTTGCGTTCCATTCCGGTTGACTCGGCGTAGCGGGCGACGTCCATCCAGTGCCTGCCCCAGCGTTCCCCGAACTGCGGGGAGGCGAGCAGTTCGTCGACCACCTTTTCGAGCGCCTTGGGTGAATCGTCGTTCAGAAAGCGGTCGATTTGGGCGGGAGAGGGAGGCAGCCCGATCAAGTCGAAGTAGAGTCGTCGCAGGAGAGTGCCCTTGGTGGCGTCCGCCACGGGACGCATCTCGGCGGCCTCCAGCTTGGCGAGGATGAAGCGATCGATGTTGGAAACGGCCCAATTCGTTTGCTTGGGATTCGGCGCGACCTGGGCTTCCGGTTTCTTGAAGGCCCAGAAGGAGCGGGCTTTTTCCCAGTCGAATTTTTTCTTCCAGTCGCTGGCAGGTTTTACCGGGTTGGCGACGACCGCAGGACCAGCTGCTTTTGGGAAGGGCAATTTTATTTGCACCCAGGCGCCCAAGGACCTGATCTCGAGGCTTGTCAACAGCTTGGCGAGAGGTGGGTGAATGCGATCCTTTTCGATCTGCCTCAGGCGCACCACCTGAAAGAGTCTCGTCTGGGCCAACTTAGCGCCTGGCAGAGCCACTGGTTTGCCTGAGACGCCTCCTTTGATGAAACCCTCGCGATGGTCGAGGCGGAGTCCGCCTTCCAGCTTCTTGGCCTTGGCGGAATGGCACTCGTAGCAGTGCGTGGCGAGGATCGGGCGAATTTTCTTTTCGAAGAACGCGATTTGCTGGGGTTTGAAAGTTTGCCCACTTGCGACCAAGGCGCAGCAGAAGCCCAAGATCGTCAGTAATCCAGCGCATAGGTTGTTTTTGCTCATCATCTCGCTTTGAATTTCTTCACACGCACCATAGTAACTAATAGAGCCAAGCCATTAAATTGGGACGTTTCATTGCCTTACTTCAAGGCTCCTTCCACCATGCTTTTCATTTTATCAGCGTTGGCCTGAACGGAGGCTTCGGGGCCTGTCATCTTGACGAAGATGGCTCCCTGCTTTCCCTCTATGATGGCTCCAAGCAGGGCGTATCCCTTCTTGGGCGTCTTGGGGCCAAAGGGACGGCCAGTCATGAAGGTGCCGGTGGCTCGGGCGTAGATGACCTTGACCCCACCCACATTCTTGTTTTCCACCTTCTGGTTCTTGGCGTCTTGAAACTGTTTCATCCAGCGGTCCACGTTGGCCTGCACGCCACCACCACCTCCGGGGCCGAAATAGAAGAAGACCACTTCGGCATCTCCCGCAGTAAACTGGGCTTTGCGCATGGAGGAACTGGGCGGAGACGACTTCCATCCGTCCGGGGGACTGAAGCCATACCCCGTCACGCTGACTTTTTCCGCGGCCGAAAGGCCGCAGGCCAAAGCAAGGCAAAGCCCCACCACCATCGGAAACAGCATTTTTTGCATGCAGGAATTGTCTTTCTGCAAGTTCCTTTAGTCAATGGAAATGCAGAGATCGAAGGGCTCCTGAAATTTCTACCTTTGGGGTTTGGCGGTCAACCGGAACAGTTGTGAAAAAGTACGGAAGTAGAGGCTGCCGTTGGCCACCGCGGGGGTGTTGTAGGTGAGATCCCCGAGTTTGCTGCGCCCGAGCACCTTGAATTGGTTCGTGGGAGCGAAGGTGACGACCTCGCCTTCGCGGGATACGGCGTATATGACGTTGCCTACGAGGACGGGGGACGCGAAATAGTTTCCGCCGAGGCGCTCGCGCCACTTCGTTTCGCCGGTTGCGAGGTCGAGGCAGGATGCGATGCCCCCGTCGGTCAGGACGAACAGCAGGTCTCCCTTGGCGATGGAGGTGGGGACGTAGGAGATGTTTTTCCTCAGGGAGTAGGCCACGGTGGCTTTTCCTTGGCCGCCTTTCGGTGGAATCACCGAAGCGAAGCGACTGGCTCGCCCACCTGAGCCGCAACTGGCGAAAAATCTGCCATTGGCAGGGTAGGGGGAGGCCACGCTGCGGAGGTCGAGGGTGTCGGGTCCGGTTTCCCAAAGAATCTTGCCTGTCTTGGCGTCCACTCCGTAGCAACCGTGGGCCATGGAGCTGGTGACGAACTGGAGCGGGCCGTTTTTCGGTTGATAGACGCAGGGAGTGGATGAAGAGGGCTTGGCGGAGGCACGCGAGGTTTGCCAAACGGTCTTGCCCGTCTTGCGGTTTACCGCGACCACACTGCTCTTGCCGTAGTGGTCGTGGGTGAGCGCCACGAGTTCGCCGTGAACGATGGGGGAAAATCCGTTGCCGTGCTGGGTTTCGTAGCCACCGAAGTCGCGCCGCCAAAGCAATTCCCCGCTATGGTCGAAGCAGAGCAGTTCGTTGGTTTCCTTGGTGGTCCAGCTGACGTAGAGACTGTCGGCGTCCACGGAGGGAGTGGCGGAGGCAAAGCTGTTGAACTTGTGGTGCGGGTACTTCTTGGATTGCAGTTTTCTTTCCCAGATTTTTTCGCCGCTGATGGCATCGTAACAGAGCACGTATTGGGCTCCGTCGCCTTCGTCGGCGCATGTGGTGAAGAGGCGTTCTCCCCAGAGGACGGGCGAGGCATGTCCGACGCCGGGCAACTTCACCTTCCAGGAGTAGTCTTTGTCGGCCCATTGGACGGGCAATCCCTCGGCTACTCCATGGCCGGTGCCGTTGGGGCCGCGAAACCGGGTCCATTCACCGTCTTCCTTGGCGGTGGCTCCAGTGAAACCAAAGGCCAGGGCGAGGAAGACGAAGTGTCGTTTCATGGTTTAAGGGCGGGGAATGCAGTCAAGATTCTTGCGTGGAAAGTGTCGGGATGACCGTCGTTGGCCTGTTTTGGCCCCGGGTTGGTGCGACCGTCATGGATAGCCTTGGCCAAGTCGGCCACCAGTTCCTTGACGACGTCCGGATGCTTGCCCTGCAAATTGTTTTTCTCGGCGGGGTCGCTCTCGAGGTCGAAGAGCTGGATTGGTGGCAAGGACTTGTTCTTGAACGCGAGGTTGGGGCGCGGAACGCTCCATCCGCCGGAGCCCGGGCAGAGGCAGAGCTTCCACTTTCCCTTGCGGATGGCGAAGGATCCGTTGATCGAGTGGTGGATGGTGCTGGGGCGAAGCGTTTTGCTATCGTCCTTGCCGAGGAGGGCGGAGAGAAAGGAGAAGGAGTCCTCCGCAGCCGTCACGGGAATGACGTCGGCTTTTCCGATGACGTCGCCCACGGTGGCGAAGAGGTCGCTGCCGCAGATGGTTCGAGCGGAGGAGGTTCCCGGTTTCACTTTGGCTGGCCAGCGCACGAGAAAAGGCGTGCGGTGACCGCCCTCGTAGATGTCCGCCTTGTGTCCGCGCCAGTCGGCGTTCGGCTTGTGTCCGCTTTTTACTAGGTTTGGTATCTTGGCCGCGGGAGAACATCCGTTGTCGGCCGTGAATATCACGATGGTGTTTTCGGCGAGGCCGTTCTTGTCCAGCGCGTCGAGGGCCTCGCCGAGGACCCAGTCCGATTCCATGAGGAAGTCCCCGTATTTGCCGAACTTGGATTTCCCCTGCCATTTCTTAGACGGCACGATGGGTGTGTGCGGACTGGTCAAGGGGAGGTAGAGGAAAAACGGTTTTTCGGGTTCCTTGGCCCGGGCGTCGATGAATTTGCGGGCTTCGCGGGCGAAATCGGTGAGGCAATGGACGGCCTCGAAGTCCTCCGCGGATGGTCCGGAGCGATGGAATGCCTTGGTGACGTTGGCCCATGCCGTGGGTTTGTCGTTCTTGAGGTAGAGGTAGGGAAACATGTCGAGTGAGGCGGGTATGATGAACGACTCGTCGAACCCGATGGCCAAGGGGCCGCCTTCAACCTTCTTGCCGTAGTCGACGTCCCAACCGTCGCCCTTTGTCGGTCCCTTCTTGGACTTGCGTTTTTCACCGTTGGGCAGTTTCTGCCAACCTAGTCCAAGGTGCCATTTGCCGACCACTCCAGTGTGGTAACCATGCTTCTTGAGAAAGCCGGCGACGGTTAGGCGGGTTTGTGGGATGAGTGGTTCGGAAAGCCCCCACAGGACGCCTTTCTTCATGGGGCTTCGCCAGTTGTAGCGTCCTGTCACTATACCGTACCGCGTGGGAGTGCAGACCGACGAGGTGACGTGAAAATCGGTGAACCGCATGCCTTCCTTGGCGAGGCGATCGCAGTGTGGGGTGGCTGCTTTGCCGCCGGCATG